>UMID01050264.1_pt1 | contig 32078 bp, 30 predicted proteins | sample 1965691 | NCBI WGS metagenome assembly UMID01 (sample SAMEA4836115, study PRJEB28245) | human gut metagenome | biome: gut microbiome; material: fecal sample | place: Denmark | collected 2008 | reverse complement strand
AAAAAAACTCCTCTGCACTGGTTCCTGCTCCCATATTATCGTTGTAGTCCTTTGACAGGCAGATAAGCGGCTTGTACAGGGATAATCACTTCATCAGCAGCTACTAGAGCGTTAATTGTCATCATTCCAAGGGATGGTGCACAGTCGATTAAGATATAGTCGTAGAAATCTCTAAGTGAGTCTATAAACTCTTTCAAAATCAGTTCTCTGCTCAATACATTGGATAGTTGTACCTCTAATCCAGATAATTCTATATTTCCTGGAACCAAATCCACACCTTCTTCGTGGTGTAAAATTACTTTTGATAAATCAATTTCTTCTTCATTGATGGTTTTTGCCATAATAGTTGCAAGGGTTACTTTCAGTTCATCAGGCTTTTGGAATCCAAGGCTTGCTGTCAAGCTCCCCTGTGCGTCCGCATCGATTAGAACAACTTTCTTTCCTGCATTTGCCAGTCCAATCCCAATATTTACAGCACTTGTGGTTTTGGAACAGCCTCCTTTTTGGTTGACGATTGAAATAACTTTACACATAATGCATACCTCCTATTTTTTATAGATTTTCAAAATTTCTAATATTTCTCGTTTCATCATTGCCGGTGAGTAATTGTATGGGAAGAACTTATGAAGTTGTGCATTATTAAACTCAACTCTTGTGACTTCTCCCTTTTTTATTTCACTTAAGATATCTTCCATATGTTTTTTTGTTAATTCTCCGGCTTTGCTTAGTTTTTTGATTCGTTGCGCCTGTGAAACAGATGGTGTGGATTGGGCATAATTCATTGCTTCTAGCAATTCTCTTTGTTCTTCTTTTGTTAATGCAGAGATTTCTACAGCAGGATTAAATGAGATTTCTCCCTGATCGAGCTTTTGAAGCAATTCAGGAATCAGCCTTGTTACTGCGATATATCTCTGAACTTGCTTTGGACTGTCACCAAATTCTTCTCCAATTATTTCAATTGTCTTCTTACCTTTCTTTTGTTGGCCACTTTGTCCCTTTTTCCGGCCTACTTTTTGTTTCAGTGCTTCATTTTTCATTCTGTAAGCAAAAGCTTTCTCGCTGAAAGAGATATGTTCCCGGTGCAAATTTGTATCAACCATTTTTACAACCGCATCTTCATAGCTCATAGGCTGGATCAGTACCGGTATTTTTCTATATCCCAAAAGCGCAGCAGCTCTTTTTCTTCGATGCCCGGAAATGATTTCATAAGTACCATCTTTGATTGGTCTGACAAGTAGTGGTGTTAAAATTCCGTACATTTTGATACTTTCTTTCAGCTTTTCCAGATCGTCATCATCCCTTACCTGGAATGGGTGATTACGAAATGCTTTGAGTCGTTCTATTTCAATTTCTACTATGGTTTCGCCTTTCCAATTACTTTTTTCTTTTACTTTCTGCATGATTTACCTCCTTATCTTAGGACGATAAAAAACCCGTCCAAACTAGAATTTTTTATAAATCTAGTCTGAACGGGCATGCCATTCGTTCGTTAGCAGGGCTAACTCTTAAATATAGATTTCAGCTAATCGATGTTTGCAAGATTCAAATCGGATGAGTGAATTTACTTTACTTTTCTCTATTTTACATCCCTTTTCTTTGGTTAATAAGACCACTTTCCCAAATGTTAGCAGGACTATAAATTTTTCTTGTTAGCAAAAGACTGCTTTTTATTAGCTGTCAGCTAACATTTTTATGGATTTGTTAGCAGAAACAGCTGATTTTCAAAGCAATTATTTTTCGAAAAAAAGAAAAAAGCGGATAACGATTTTGCTAATCAGCTAATCATTTCCGCCTCTTATCAAGCGTTCCCTGTAGGAATCGAACCTACAATAAAGTCTTAGGAGGACCTCGTTATATCCATTTAACTAAGGGAACAATTGTATCTGTATTCCAGACACAGTTAATATCTTATCATAGAACCTACAAATTCTCAACCGTTTTTCATCTATTTGGAAATGAACCGTGTTGATGGAAATACGAGGAGAGAAACTTGATGCAATCGGGATATCGTCTGAACAGGTAGACAAGAAATATGTAGATTCAATGACTGTATCATATGGATATGTGTTCAGTTCAGAAGAGAAATGGAACAGCGTGTATGATATTGCGAAAGCTGCAGACAAAAGAATGTATAAGAGCAAAGCTAATTTTTATCGTGAAAAAGAAAGGGATAGAAGAAAATAAAGCCGGTGCAGGATTCATTTCCTGTATCGGCTTTACTGCTCCTATCAAGACTCCCTATGTTTCTCAATATAATACGGAACGCAGGTTGTGAAGAAATCAAGAATCGTATCTGCATAAGAAGTATCATCTTTTGGAATCGCATGAAGTACCTGTTGAATCGCGAATCCATCAAGTGTAGCCATAAAGATAGAAGCGAATTGTTCTGCAAGCTTACGATCATCAAGTGCAAATGCAGAAGCAAAAAGCGTAGCAGCCTGATCCAGGATCGACTTCAATCCGGAGGTATATTTCTGGGAAAATTCTGAATCACATTTCATTGCATCTGATAATAGAAGTAAGTATAGCTTTTCTTCCTGAAGACGCTTGAAACGAATCCGAACTTCTTTTTCTACATCAGAAAAGAGAGAATCTACGGTGATTTTCTCGTTTTTATTTTCATGAAAAATACGATGTGCAAAATGAATCGAATCAGTGACAATCTCAGCAAATAAATCCTGTTTATTCTTATAGTAATAATAAATCGCGCCGGTTGTCATATTGGCTTCGGCAGCAATCGAACGCATACTTGTCTTATCAATTCCGAACTTTTCAATTTGCCGGATCGCAGCTTGTTTGATCTGTGTTTTGGTTGTGTTTTTTTGTTCATTCATGATCTTTACACCTCGAAATGAATTTGTGTTATTACTCACAAAATCTGCATCATCCGTGTCTCTTGGCAGTGTGGTTGACACGGGAGTGAACAGTAACATGATTATAGCATAAAAAAAGATAAATGTAACATCGATATTTGTTTGACAAAGCACATAACAAATGTTATGTTGGTCTTATAGGAAATTATTATAATTTATGAAAAGATTTATGAAAAAGGAGAGGGAATATGACAGACAAATTTAAAGGCTGGTATCCGGACTATATTGAGAACGAAAAAGAACGTGAACCAATCTTAAAACTTGCCAAGATGATGACAGGGCGTGCAAAGAAAAAGCTCGGATTAGAGAAGATGACAAAGTACGATCCGGAGTATTGGGGACTGGCACTTTTGTGTACAGATGAGCAGGCTGAGATCGCATTGAAGATGGGGGTGCGCCAGCCGAAAACTTTAGATCAGATGGTGAAGGTGACAGGCAAGGACAGAGGTTATCTGGAGAAGCAGTTAGAGGAAATGTCAGAGGTTGCGCTGGTGGAGTATAACTGGGAAAATCCACAGCATGAGAAGCAGTATGTACTGCCGATCTTCGTACCTGGAAGTGCAGAGTTCTCTTGTATGAATGCGAAGATGTTAGAGAAGCATCCGGAGCTTGGAATTTTCTTTGAGAGAATGAGTCGTATTGCATTGGAAGGACTTGCACCATTTATGCCTGAGGGCGGTGTTGGAATGCATGTTATTCCGGTAGAGAAGGCGATTTCAACAGAGAATCAGTCTCTGCCAATCGAGCACATTTCACATTGGCTTGAAAAGTATGAGGGAAAATATGCAGCGAGTCCATGTTCTTGTAGAAGATCTCGTAAAACATTCGATGAGGGATGTGCGGATGATCCGGAAGAATGGTGTATTGCGGTGGGCGATATGGCAGATTATATCGTTGAGACAAATAAAGGTGGACACTATATTACAAAGGAACGTGCGTTAGAGATTCTGAAACAGGCAGAGGACAATGGTTTCGTACATCAGATTACAAATATTGACGGTGAGAATAAGATTTTCGCTATCTGTAACTGTAATGTAAATGTCTGTTATGCGCTTCGTACTTCACAGTTATTTAATACACCGAATATGGACAGATCTGCATATGTTGCAAAAGTTGAGACAGAGAACTGTGTGGCTTGCGGACGTTGTGTAGAGTACTGCCCGGCAGGTGCTGTTAAGCTTGGTCAGAAGCTTTGTAAGAAGGATGGTTCTCAGGTAGAGTATCCGAAGCATGTTCTTCCTACAGAAAAGAAATGGGGACCGGAGATGTGGGACGAAGACTATCGTGATAAGAACCGCATCAACTGTTATGATACAGGTACAGCTCCATGTAAGACAGCCTGTCCGGCACATATCGCTGTTCAGGGTTATATCAAGATGGCAGCGCAGGGAAGATACAGAGATGCCCTTGCACTGATCAAGAAGAACAACCCACTCCCGGCAGTCTGCGGACATATTTGTAACCGTCGCTGTGAGGACGCATGTACACGTGGAACAATCGATCAGGCAATTGCAATCGATGAAGTTAAGAAGTTTATTGCAGCTCAGGATCTGAATGCTGAGACACGTTTTATTCCGGAGAAAGTAGTTCCGGCAACAAAAGGATATTTCGATGAGAAGATTGCGATCATCGGTGGTGGACCGGCAGGTTTATCTTGTGCATTCTATCTTGCTGAAAAAGGATATAAGCCGACTATTTTCGAGAAAAATGAGCGTGCCGGCGGTATGCTCGTATACGGAATCCCATCATTCAAATTAGAGAAGGATGTCGTACAGGCAGAAATCGATATTATCAAAGAGATGGGGGTAGAGATCAAGACTGGTGTAGAAGTTGGAAAAGACATCACATTAGATGAACTTCGTGCACAGGGATACAAAGCATTTTACATTGCAATCGGATGTCAGGGAGGACGTCTTCCGGGAATCACGAATGATACAGCAAAGGGATGTGCATCTGCGGTTGATCTCTTAAAAGAGGTGAATGCAAATGAGAAATACGATATCAAGGGTGACGTAGTTGTCATCGGTGGCGGTAACGTAGCAATCGACGTAGCAAGAGACTCTAAGAGATGTGCAAGTGATGATACAAAGGTAAATATGTTCTGTCTGGAGTCCAGAGAGACAATGCCGGCTTCCGTAGAAGAGATAGAAGAAGCTGAGTCAGAAGGAATCTTTGTAAATCCGGGCTGGGGACCGAAGGAAGTTCTCGTAGACGAGAATGGTGAGGTTCGCGGTGTTGTATTAAAGAAATGTCTTTCTGTATTTGATGCAGAAGGAAGATTCAATCCGACATATGATGAGAGTGAGCTTATGACAGTAGAATGTAAGCATGTATTTTTCTCTGTTGGTCAGTCAATCGTATGGGGTGATCTGTTAAAGGGAAGCAAGGTAGAACTTGGACGTGGCAATGGAGCAGTTGCAGATGAGCTTACTTACCAGACAGCAGAACCGGATATTTTCGTTGGTGGAGATGTTTATACAGGACCGAAGTTTGCAATCGATGCGATCGCAGCAGGAAAGCAGGGAGCAATTTCAATCCATCGTTTTGTACAGCCACAGTCCAGTCTTACAATCGGACGTAACAGAAATGATTTCATCGAATTAGATAAGAATGACATCAAGGTGGAGAATTATGATAATTCCAGCCGTCAGATTCCAGGACATAATGATGCAATTGATACAAAACATTCCTTCCGTGATGCAAAGCTTTTATTTACAGAAGAGCAGGTGAAAGCGGAGACAGCGCGCTGTCTTGGATGTGGAGCATCTGTTGTTGATCCGAATAAATGTATCGGCTGCGGACTTTGTACAACAAAATGTGAATTTGATGCAATCAAGTTACATAGAGAACTTCCGGAATGTAGCAGAATGGTTCCTTACGAGGATCGTCTGAAATTTGTTCTTCCGAACATGGTAAAACAGTCCATCAAACTAAAATTTAAGAAGAAATAAATTCAAGGAAATTTGAAAGAAATTAAAGTAACTGTTCAGAGCCAACCTCCAAAATGCTACGCATTTCGTCGGTGTGGCGTATCCGCCAAATAAAATTTCAAAAGGAAACAAGGGGGAAAAGTAAATGGGAATACTTTATAATGTACCTGATTTAAAAACCTGGGGAATTATGTTCTTTATCCTCGTAGTCCTGATCGCACTGAATGAATTAGGACGTGAAACAAAATGGGGTGGAATCTTACTGTTTGTAATTGTTCCGGTTGTGCTGACAATCTTTGTATGGCCGACAACCTGTGCGCCGGGAAATGAGTACGGAACCGGAAACTGGTTCAACTGGGCAAAGACTTACTCCGCACTTGCAGGCTGTGTTGGTTTCATGCTAATGCGTTATATTCCGAATGCGACAAAGCATAAATGGGTAATCTGCTTCCCGCCACTGATTCTTGCAATCAATATTTGTGAGGCAGTTTTCCGTGATTTCGAGGCATACAGCTTCCATGCATTTGCAGGCGAGAAGATAAACAATCTCTGGGTTATGTCAGGACCGTGGAACATCATGAACGGAATCGCAGGTATTTTAAATATCCTGCTGATCTGCGGGTGGACAGGTATTTACATTTCTAAAGAGAAGAGTAAAGATATGATGTGGCCGGATATGGACTGGATCTATATCCTCGGATATGATCTTTGGAACTTTGCATATACATATAACTGTATTTCAGACCATTCTGTATACTGTGGTGTGATTCTGCTGTTATCCTGTACTATCCCTGCATTCTTTATCAAGAAGGGATGCTGGTTACAGCATAGAGCACACACACTGGCACTTTGGATTATGTTTATCATGACAGTTCCACAGTTTGCAGACAGACTGGCGCCTGTTCCGACAACACATAATCCGAAGGCATTTTTTGCTGTAAGCTTTCTTTCTTTAGTTGTGAATGCGGCGGCAGTTATTTACCAGTTCAGCGTGATCCGCAAGAATAAGTTGAATCCATTTAAGGATGAAATTTATACAGACAAAGCATTTTACAAGAAAATAAATGCAGAGAATAAATAAATTGATAATAAAAAATCCAAACAAGGATTTTTTGCGGCCAAAAACAGAAAGTATTTATCAAAATAAAAATATCCTGAACAAGTTGCAGAGCCAGAAAGCCTTGTAACTGTCAGGATATTTTTGTTTGGTGCTGTCAGCTTTAAAAAACGTTATTTACCGACAGCCCCTTCTTTATGTGAGATACATAACTTACTGGAAAATGTCTTGAAAAAATAAGAAAAATATTTAAATTATAGCGTATTTGCAGATTTTGGCTACTTTTCATCTGGATTTGGCAAGAAATGCACCTTCTTTTCGCCTATAATGCAATTGTAAACGAAAAGGAGGTGTTTAGAGATGATGAAGAGAATTAAAAGATGGCTGCATGAGATTTATGAAGAAGATATCAAGTTCTTCGGACAGATGAACGGAATGTATTTTCGATAAGCACTAGAAAAAGAAAATAAAAGAAAAAAGGAGAAAGAAAATCATGAGAAAATTAGCAAAATGGTTTGAAGAAGCACTTGAAAGTTATGTAAAATTAATGGGTAATACTTATGGATGGGGCGGAAGATTGTAAGCCATGGAATATACAGAAAAATCGAATCAAATAAACAATAAAAAATAAGGGTAGATGTCTTGAGAGAAGATATCTACTCTTATTTTTTATATATAGCAATTCTTCATAAATGTGATTCTATCCGTAAATGATTGTTTTATTTTCTCAAAAAGTATATACTTGTTTCATATATATTTTACGTTATTTTGAGAAAGGAGCACCTTTTAAATGGACTCTATATTATACGAAAACTATCTGAATATCCTAAGGCAGGAACTGGTACCTGCACTTGGATGTACAGAACCGATTGCAATTGCCTATACAGCGGCAAAAGCACGTCAGATTCTTGGAGAATTTCCAGATTCTGTAGAAATGGAACTCAGTGGAAATATTATCAAGAATGTTAAGGGTGTTACAGTTCCGAATTCCGGAGGAATGAAAGGAATGGAAGTGGCAGCAGTTCTTGGTATCGTAGGGGGAAATGCGGATAAGGCACTGGAAGTGTTGAGTGAAGTGACTTGTGAAGATATTGCGAAAACGAAAGAACTGATCAATCAGAAAATCTGTTCCTGTTCTTTAGTTGAAGGAGTTGATAACCTCTATATTACAGCTAAAGTAAGAAAAGGAGAGCATTTTGCTTCTGTAACAATCGAACATCAGCACACGAATATTACAAGAATTGAAAAGGATGGTGAAGTGCTGTTGGATAATCCTTATAAATCAGAGGTTAAGACTACCGTAGATAAATCGAAACTTACGGTTAAAGATATCCTTGATTTTGCGGATCAGGTTCGTATGGAAGATGTGCAGCCGATCATTGATCGACAGATTAAACTGAATTCTGCGATTGCTCAGGAAGGACTTGATAATAACTATGGAGCGCAGATTGGTAAAACACTGATGCATGTATGGGGAAAGAGTGTTACTACGAGAGCCTGTGCAAGGGCAGCAGCCGGAAGCGATGCGCGTATGGGCGGATGTTCTATGCCGGTTGTTATCAATTCAGGAAGTGGTAATCAAGGCATGACGGTGTCGCTTCCGGTTATTGTGTTTGCAGATGAATGGGAAGTATCTCATGAGAAGCTTTGCCGTTCTCTTGTTGTCAGCAATCTGATTGCGATCCATCAAAAATATTATATTGGAAGTCTTTCGGCGTACTGTGGTGCAGTCAGTGCTGCCTGTGGCGCCGGTGCAGGTATTACCTATATGTATGGTGGAACCTATCAACAGGTTTCCCTGACAATCATTAATACACTTGGAAATATCGGAGGAATCGTTTGCGATGGAGCGAAACCATCTTGTGCAGCGAAGATAGCAACATCTGTTGATGCTGCGCTTATGGCTTTTCAGCTTAGTATTCAGAACAAAAGTTTCCTGCCGGGAGAAGGTATCATCAAAGATGATATTGAAGAAACAATTAAGAGCATGGGATATATTGGAAGAGTTGGTATGCGTACTACGGATACAGAGATTCTGAATGTAATGATAGACCGTGCAGATATCAATGAGGAGTGCTAGAAATGAATAATTTTATCTATGAAACACCAACAAAAGTATATTTCGGAAAAGACGAGGAATTAAAGGTCGGTAAGATCATTGCAGAGTTTCATCCAAAGAAAGTCCTGGTACATTTCGGTGGAAATTCCGCAAGAAAGAGTGGACTGCTTGATAAGGTGGAGAATTGTCTGAGGGAAGAAAACATCAGTTTTGTAGAGCTTGGCGGAGTAGTTGCGAATCCGGAACTTCCGCTTGTAAGAGAAGGGATTGAGCTTGGCAAAAAAGAAGGCGTAGACTTTGTTCTTGCAGTAGGAGGTGGATCCGTTCTGGATTCATCTAAGGCGATTGCAAATGGACTGGCGAATCCGGAAGTGGATGTCTGGGATTTTCATTGTGGTAAAGCTGTTCCACAGAAGACACTTCCGAAGGGAGCAATTCTGACATTGGCGGCAGCAGGTTCAGAGATGAGTTCTTCCTGTGTAATCAGTAATCCGGAAACAGGAGAGAAACGAGGATGTAACGGACTCTTTAACCGTATGAACTTTGCAATTGAGAATCCGGTTCTTACTTATACAGTAAGTCCTTATCAGACAGCATGCGGAGCAGTAGATATTGCAATGCATACGATTGAAAGATATTTCTGTCCGGGTGAGGATACCTATCTGACAGATTCGATTGCAGAGGCCGTGATCAAGAGTGTACGCAAAGCTGCAGGAGATTGTCTGAAGAATCCGGAAGACTATGCTGCGAGAGCAAATATGATGTGGGCATCTTCACTTGCACATAACGGACTTACACAGTGTGGAAGAGAGTTCCAGCTCGTTGTTCATCAGTTAGAGCATGAAGTATCCGGAATGTACCCGGAAGTAGCGCATGGAGCAGGACTTGCAGCGCTGTGGTGCAGTTGGGCAAGATATGTTTATAAAGCAAATATAAATCGCTGGCTGCAGTATGCATCTAACGTATGGGGACTGGATATTGATTTTGAACATCCGGAGAAGACAATTGAAACTGCAATTGATATGCAGGAGCAGTATTATGCATCGATAGGAATGCCGATCGGATTAAAAGAACTTGGTGTAAAAGAAGAGGATCTTGCGAAACTGGCACTTGATTGTTCAAGAAACAAAACGCGTTCATTAATCGGATATAAACCGTTGGCATATGAGGATATTCTGGTAATTTATCAGATGGCATATGAGAGAGGTTAATAACAGTTAATATCGAAAGCGCTGCTTAATGCGGCTGCTTTCGATACTCTCTTGGTGACATATGGTATCGTTCCTGGAATACGCGGTTGAATGTTCTCTGACTGTCGAATCCTGTCCGGATACAGATGTCGAGAATCGTATGGTCGCTGTGAAGCAGGAGACTACAGGCGTAATCCAATCTTGCTTCATTCAGATACCGGTTAAAATTAGTATGAAATGTGCCGGAGAAGACACGTGATAAAGAGGACTGACTGATTCCAAGGTCATGAGCCATTTTGGAAAGCGTCAGTTCTTCCGTATAATGTGCAGCAATATAAGAAACAGTCTGGTAGATAATGTCATTACTTCCCACACTGCTCTTATCTATCATTTCAAATAAGGGAAGAGTGCGTGCAAGTATAATCTGAATAAATGCCTGATGCAGAACATGCCCTTGTGAAGCGGCTGGATAGACCAGCATGCTTCGCAGGGCATAATTTACGTCTGGGTGTACTTCTTGAGCCAGAATTACCGGATTTACAGGACAAAATTGCTGTAATTCTTTCGTATAACTAGGAGCAAGAAGCGGTGAAGCAAGTGCATAAATCGCCTTACAGGATTCACTGTTGAATACCTGATAGTGGTGGATCAATTCCGGAAATACAAGTGCAAAATCGCCTTTTTCCATATGATACAATTCAGTTCCGACTCCGATTTCCAGTGTACCTTCTGTCACGGATACAAGTTCCATTGATTTGTGAAGATGTGGGGGAATATGGCAAGAAATCTGTTCAGCGATTTCCAGTGTTTCTTCATTTTCTTCGTAAATCGGTTTCATTTTTTCCTGCCTCCGGGTTAATTGTTTAGAATAGTTGATCTAATAGTATCATCATGCGTGTATATGACATGCTTCACAGGCAGATGGTGTTGTTGCGCATCCGCTTAGTGCTGTCTCACGCAGTTCAACCGGAAGTCGCTTTCCGACTTTGTACATTGCTTCGAGCATTTCATCAAAAGGAATGAGCTGAGAAATGCCGGCAAGGGACATTTCAGCTGCAATCAGTGCATTGGCAACCCCGGCTGCATTACGGTTCTGGCAAGGGTATTCTACCAGACCTCCGACCGGATCACAGACGAGTCCAAGCATGTTCATAAGGACTGTTGAGGCGGCATCCAGACATTGCTTAGGAGTTCCACCCATAAGTTCAACAGCGGCAGACGCTGCCATAGCCGATGCAACACCGACCTCAGCCTGACACCCTCCGACAGCACCGGCAACAGTGGCATTTCGCATGGCGAGGTAACCGACAGCGCCCGCATTGAAGAGAACCTGCTGAATCTTTTTGTCGGAGAAATGGTATACTTCCTGAAAAGCGAGAAGCAATCCCGGAACGATGCCTGCGGAACCGGCGGTAGGTGAAGCAACGATCAGTCCCATGGACGCATTTGTCTCAAGGGTTGCCATAGCATAAGTGATAGCTTCCTCAAGCAGTTCACCGCATAGTCCCTGACCACTGGCAGAATGATGGGCAAGTTTTTGTGCCTCTCCGCCGATCAGCCCGCCCATGGAACGGATTGGTTTTTCAATCGGAGAGCGGGCAGCTTCTTTCATGATTTCAAGAACACGCGCCATTTTTTGATCCACTTCTTTAGCAGGACATTCTCCGGTTATGATCTCTCGATTACGCATAACTTCAGAGATAGAAATATTCTGTTCCTCACATAGTGTAAGGAGTTCGTTTGCATTTTTAAAATCCATATAAAAAACCTCCTTGAACACAATCACATCTGTACGACCATAACATCCAGAACATGTTCGTTCTGGCGGATGGTGTCGGCAATTTCTTCCGGAAGTTTTCCGTCGGATTCTACAATCGTGTAAGCAGTGTGTCCTTTCGATTCACGAAACAGACGCATAAAAGCAATATTGACCCGGCGGTCGCTGAGACAGCTGGTGATCCAGGCAACAACACCCGGAACATCCTTCTGGACAACAATGATAGCACTGTATTCACCGGTGAAATCTACTTCTACATGATTGATCTGTGTGATGTGGACTTTACCGCCGCCAAGAGATTCTCCACGGATCGTCATCTCCTGACCGGCAGTATTGGTCATAATAATATCGACGGTATTCGGATGAATATCAGTTTCTTCCTCATTCGGAGTAAAAGAGTATTTCAGTCCGTTTTCTGTAGCAATCTCGAAGGAATTCCGGATTCGCATATCATCAGTGGAAAATCCCATGATTCCTCCAAGAAGTGCGCGGTCAGTACCGTGTCCGTGATAGGTTCTGGCGAAAGAGCCGTAGAGAATAAATTCTACTTTTGCAAGCGGTCCGTTGATCATCTTCTGTGCAAGATAAGCAATGCGTGCCGCACCGGCAGTGTGAGAACTGGAAGGACCGATCATATTCGGCCCCATAACATCAAAAACGCTGATAAAAGACATTTTAAATAGCCTCCTGAGTTTGTATATATGAGTTTAGTATAGCAAGTGCGGCGGTGGATGTAAACTATGAGAAACACGATCCGCGTAAATGCTGTTAGGGGCAGTTACTGCAAACAGTAACTGCCCCTAAGTATGATACTTATGCGAATTAGTTCTGATCAAGTACGGACTGGATCTGCTTCATCAGCTGATCGTAGTTTGACTGATCATCGATGCCACCCATGAAAGGTTCCCCAACGATATTTCCGTCTTTATCTACAAGAACTGTTGTAGGGAATGCCATGATGTTTCCGGCATATTTTCCAACTGTTGAATTGGAATCAAATGTCAGGTTTTTGTAAGAAGCGCCCTGTGCTTTCAGAATTTCTTTTGCTTCTTTGATTCCAGCCTCATTGTTGTCTAAAGTGTCAGTGTTGATACCTACAACTTCACCGCCCATTTCTTTGAGCTTCTCATTTAATTCATTCAGTTTGGAAAGCTCTCCGACGCACGGCTTGCATCCACTGAACCAGAAGTTTACAACTGTAACTTTGTTTTTAGCAAAAAGGCTGTCGTCTACATCATTGCCGTCCAGATCTTTTCCTTTGAAACCTTGGAATACACCTGTGGACTCATCTGATTTAGAGGAAGCGTTGTCGGAGGATTCGGATGCAGCGCTCTCTTTCTCGAGTTTTGCAATCTCTTCTTCGATACCGCGAATTGTTTCAATGTCTTTGCTCAAAGTTTCATATTCTTCTTCAGAGAAAGAGTCTTTATTAGATTCAACTGTACTTGCAAGAAAGTCAGCATAGTTTTCGTTCATGGCATCACCGGCAGTGTTCTTGCTCATAAGACCAAAGGCTTTGTCCCATGCATCTTTGTGATCAGCAAAAAGCTGGTTTTCCTGCTGGTAAAGGTCGTCCAGTTTTTTGTTCAGCTCGTCAGTGCTGCCCGTTTCTGTTGTGGAAGAAGATTCCTGTTTTGTATTGGTTGTTGAGGAAGAATTTCCGCAGCCTGTAAATGCAAAAAGTACAGAAATGGCAAGTGATGCAGCGATTACCTTTTTTAATTTCATTGCGTTTGTTCTAAGTGTTTTGTTTTTCATGATTTTAAATCTCCTTTAAATTACATTTTGTTTGTTTTAGTTTATTTATTGTCAGCCTTTTTCTTGTTTGAAAACCCATAATGATAGCAGATTGCGTCAGTCGGACAGGCTTTCATACATTCTCCGCAGCGGATACACTCCGGATGGTTTGGTGTGTCTACTACGTTGACATCCATCTTGCAGACACGGCTGCATTTCTGGCAGCCAACACATTTCTCATGATCAACCTGAATCTTAAGAAAAGATACCTTGTTAAACAGTGAGTAAATAGCGCCCAGCGGGCAGATCCATTTACAAAATGGACGGTAAAACAAGATGCTCAGGATGATGAAAAGCGCAAGGATCGTGAATTTAAATGTAAATAAATGTCCAAGCGCGGAACGGATTCCTGAGTTGGCAAGTGCCAGTGGGATTGCGCCTTCAAGTACTCCCTGCGGGCAAATGTATTTACAGAAGAAAGGATCTCCCATACCAAGTGAATTGGTTACAAATGCTGGAAGCAGTATAACAAAGACAACCAGAATCACATATTTCAGATACCGCAGAGGCTTCAGCTTTGCGGTGGAAAATTTCTTGCCAGGAATCTTATGCAGCAGATCCTGGAACCATCCAAACGGACAGAGAAATCCGCAGATAAATCGTCCTAACAAAACACCTAACAGGATGAAAAATCCTGTGATGTAGTAAGTGAACTTAAATTTGGAGGATCCTACTACAGCCTGAAATGCTCCGATCGGACAGGCGCCTGTGGCGGCAGGACAAGAGTAACAGTTTAGTCCCGGGACGCACATCGTCTTTACATTTCCCTGATAAATTTTCCCTTTAAACAGATTCGGGATATGAATGTTGGTCAGCAGCGTTGCAGCTGCCTGAATCCATCCGCGGAAGCGGACCAGAGGGTTTTTGCTTGATTTCATTTTCTTATCCAATTCCGACACACTCCATACATAATTTTATTGCCTTGCTAAGCACAACCGCAGCTTCTCCGCGGAAGATTCCGACAAGGAAAAATACCAAACCGGCTGCAAGTAAAAGAATCTGTGTTGCTTTTTCAGATTTCATTCATATACTCCTTTCAATGTTCAAAGTCAGTTTATTGTTACTGTTCACTCCCGTGTCAATCACTCCGCTGATTGACACGGAGGATGCATGTTTTGGCTTGAATGCATCTCGCCCCATCGCCAAAGGCGATTTAAAATGGCGAGATGCGTTGCTGGTCGCACATCGTGTGAACAGTAACCGTTTATTGACCTTTCGATGTTTGCATTATACAATAGGGGGTGTAAAATTCCTGTTAAGAAAATGGAGAAAAATAAATTGAGATTATTAGTTGTTGAAGATGAGAAGAAATTATGTGATATGATTGCGAAAAGTCTGCATCAGGCAGGTTATGAGGTAGACACGTGTAATGACGGAGAGGAAGCACTGGATATGATTTATGCGGAAATGTATGATCTGATCGTGCTGGATCTTAACCTTCCGGGGATGGATGGAATGGATATTCTTCGGGAGCTTCGCAAGGAAAATGAAGAGACAAAAGTATTGATCTTATCTGCGAGAAGTCAGATTGCAGATAAGGTTGACGGTCTTGATGCGGGGGCGAATGATTATATGGAAAAACCATTTCATCTGCAAGAGCTGGAAGCCCGTGTGCGAAGCCTGACAAGAAGAAAGTTTGTACAGAAAAATGTCTGTCTTGAATGTGGCAGTCTTCGTTTTGATACAAAAGAAAGGACTGCATATGCAAAAGACAAGCCGGTCGCATTGACAAGAAAAGAGAATGGAATTCTGGAGTATCTTCTTTTGAATCAGGGAAGACCGGTCAGTCAGGAAGAGTTGATCGAGCATGTCTGGGATTCTTCTGTAGATAGTTTCAGCGGTTCGATCCGAGTGCATATGTCTTCTCTGAGAAAGAAACTGAAAGCAGGACTTGGTTATGATCCCATCATGAATAAGATTGGTGAGGGGTATAAGATAGGAGATGAAAAAGCATGAGAAAAATATCGCTCCAGTGGAGACTGACGATTCTTACAACCGTGCTGATCACAGTATTGTGTGGATGTCTGACATTTTTCTTATATAAGAATGGTGTCTATTATATCGATACGCTTCAGGAGACCGTCACAGATCAGGGCACTACGCCGGAGGCAGTCTACATTGATATTCCGGATAATGAGTGGGATGATTTTGCAGCGCAGTTTGCCACGAAGGTTTATAATTCGAAATCAGATTATAGAAATAGAAGTTTGTTGATTACTGGTGTTGTAGCGCTGATTGGCGGAGCAGTAACTTATTTTGTCAGTGGCCGCGCATTGAAACCACTCAGAGAATTCTCAGAAACAGTAGAAAAGGTTCAGGCGCAGAATCTGACAGAGTATACGATTGAGGAAAATAAAATCGCAGAGTTGGACCGACTTCGTACATCTTATAATAAGATGCTCCTGCGACTTTCGGAATCATTCGAGACACAGCGTCAGTTTACAGGGAATGCAGCACATGAACTCCGAACCCCTTTGGCATTAATGCAGGCACAACTAGATCTCTATCATGCGGCGGAGAATTCAGAGAACGAAGCAGCTGCACAAGAGACGATCCAAATGGTAACAGAGCAAAATGAACGCCTTAGCAAGCTTGTCAGAACCCTTTTAGATATGAGTGAGCTGCAGACGGTAGCACGTAATGAAAAGATTGAAATGCAGGGGCTGATAGAGGAGGTGCTGGCAGATTTGGAACCGCTGGCGCAGGAAAAGAATATTGAACTGATACAGAAGACACAGAATTCATCGGATGGAAGAACAGATGGAACAGAAGAGTCGTTGCTGGTCGCATGTAGTGTGAACAGTAACGAAAAGCCAGAGGATGAACTGATATTGACAGGAAGTGATATTCTGATTTATCGGATGATTTATAATCTCGTTGAAAATGCAATTAAATATAATCGGGTAGATGGAACCGTTACAGTATCGGCGAAGAGAGAGAAGAATGAAGTTGTCCTGACAGTTGCGGATACTGGGAATGGAATTGATGAGACATTTCGAGAGCAGATTTTTGAACCATTTTTCCGGGTAGATAAGTCAAGAAGCCGTGAGCTTGGTGGTGTGGGACTTGGACTTGCGTTAGTGCGTGAAATTGTGCGGGTGCATGATGGGAAGATTGAGGTTCGCGGAAATGAGCAGGGCGGAACGACATTTGAAGTGAGAATGGGGATGGGATGGAATAGAAGAATAAAATAGGTAATTGCGAAACAAGTTCGCAATCTCGATAAAAAATGCGGTAAGAATCCTGCATCGCAGGATTCTTAAGATGAAAAGTAGGTGTTTCTAAATTTGGACATGATCAAAAGACTTCCCAGATAAACTGCGAAGAAAAGATCGTATGGATCTGAAAGCAACGAGAAGAGTGACTATCGCAGGAGTCCTGATGAACATAAGCCTATTGGATCACATCATCATAGGTGCGGATGGAAGATAGTGCTGAATTTATCATCACTCTGATTCGTATAAGTAATATTTTGGTCACCGTCTAACATGAAAAAATATGCCTTTTCATCATATCCTTTAAGGTTTAACATTGAATCTAATTTCGCATTGTCATACACAGCTCCAATTTCATACTAAATACACACTCCGTTTCTAACTCAAGTCCATCCATTGCCTGTTGAAATCCAAGCCTAATACCGTCTAAACCAACGAATAAATCATTCGTGGCATGAGTAATCCTCATTCGTTTTGGTTCCACTAAACTATGAGATGGGGGAGCCCCATTTTTCAAGGAAACTAATTTTGTGACTATTTCACAATTGAAATGTAAACGTTTTCCCGTATGATAAATGTATAGAATTCTTCCGGAGGAATTTTAAATATGGAAAATATAGACATTAAATTTATCGCGAAAAAAAGCGAGTGTTCGATTGCTACGGTTTCTCGTGTGATCAATCGTTCCAAACCAGTCAGCGAGGAGTTACAGAAAAGAGTAATAGATACGATCAGAAAGTACAATTATAATCCAAGCATTTACGCGCAGAATCTGGCGGGTAAAAAGTCAAGACTACTTGGTTTTATAATGACAAACTACATCAATCAATATCAGCTGCTACTGTTTCGTTATCTGAATGAGTTTGCATGCAAGATGGGGTATGGTTGTATTATTCGTTATTGTAATTCTGGATTTGAGGAAAAACTAGAGGTATTAAGAGAACTGGAAATCAGGGGAATCGAAGTCTGCTTTAGCCTTTTTCTGCTTTCGCAGGAAGAGGAAGCGTACATAAAAGAACATTTCAGAATTAAAGTCTGCCATATGCAGTCACCGGAAATGCGATTGAACATCATAGAAAAAAACGAAAGTTCTGTTTATGAGGCTGTGTGCTATCTTGCTCAGCTTGGTCACAAACGAATTGGAGGCATTTTTTGTATTGACGAAATAGATGATAGTTTCCTCATGGCAAGGAAAAGAGGCTTTTTAAAAGCTATAAGTCAGATAAATCTCGATCAAGATGAATCTCTGATCGGCCAGCTTCATGGAGAATGTGAAAAAGACAGTGTGATTTCTGTGATAGAAAAGATATTTGTACCTCAAAAGCCGCCAACGGCATTGTTTTGTTATAGCGATGAAGTTGCGATCGAGGTAATGTCCTGGATCATGAAGCAGGGTTATAGAATTCCAGAGGATATATCTGTGCTTTCATTTGACGGTATTCCGTTTGCGGGACGCGTAACGCCATCTTTGTCTACAATTAGCCAGCCAGTAGAATATCAGGCAAAATGTATTATAAACGGCATGTTGTATCTACAGGATGGAATAGAAAGACCATGCGATGAAAAGGGAAATGAATATCTTCTGCAGATTCGGGACAGTGTGGGGGTTCCTAGTCATTAAAAAGATTGGAGGAAAAATATGAAAGCGAAAAAATTAATTGCTACTGGTATTGCAACATCAATGTTACTGCTGGCGCTTACCGGATGCGGAGCAGGTGGAAATAGTGGTAAATCCGCAAAAGATACAGATAAAGGATCAGTATATTTTCTGAACTTTAAATCTGAACTTTCTTCTGAATGGGAAGAAGTAGCCGGAACCTTTACTAAGGAAACCGGAATTGATATGAAAGTAGTTACTGCGGGAAGCGGAACCTATGAACAGACATTAAAATCTGAGCTTTCCAAAAAAGAAATGCCGACACTTTTTAACGTTAACGGTCCGATTGGATATCAGACATGGAAAGACTATTGTGCTGATCTGAAAGATTCAAAACTTTATGAATGGCTTACTGACAAAGATATGGCAATTACCGATGGCGATGGTGTGTATGGTATTCCGTATGCAGTAGAAGGATATGGAATCATCTATAATGATGCTATTATGAAGAAATATTTTGCGCTTCCGGATAAAGCAGTTGATATTTCAGATACAAAAGAGATTAAAAATTTCGACACGCTTAAAACAGTGGTGGAAGATATGACAAAACATAAAGATGATCTTGGAATTCAGGGAGTTTTCGGTTCAACTTCATTTGCTCCCGGCGAAGATTGGCGTTGGCAGACTCATCTTATGAATATCCCTGTGTACTATGAATACGAGGCTGACGGAGTGGATAATCTGGATGAGATCAAATTCACATATAATAAAAACTTTAAAAATATTTTTGATCTCTATCTGAATAATTCATGTACAGAACCGTCTATGGTTGGATCTAAAAATGTCGAGGAATCCATGGCAGAATTTGCAACTGGAAATGTAGCTATGATCCAAAACGGAAACTGGGGCTGGGCAATGATCTATGACCTGGATGGAAACGTGGTAAAAAAGGAAGATATTAAGTTCCTTCCAATCTATACAGGAGTAGAAGGCGAAGAAAAACAGGGACTTTGTGTCGGAACAGAAAACTATATCTGTATCAACAGTAAGGTTTCTGAAGCTGACCAGAAAGCATCTGAGAAGTTCTTGGAATGGCTGTTTAACAGCGAGAGTGGAAAAGCTTACTGCAATGGAATCCTTGGAATGATCCCGCCATTCTCCACCTTTGGTGAGGATGAAAGACCCGATAATCCGCTCGTACAGGATATGCTTAGTTATATGAACGATGATTCTTTATATTCTATTCCTTGGGACTTTTCAACCTTCCCGAGCCAGGAATTTAAAAACCAGCTTGGAAGCTATCTCCTTGAATATGCGCAAGGAAATATGACATGGGATGATGTAGTTAAGCAGACAACTGATTGCTGGGCATCAGAAAAAGCTCTGCTTGCACAATAGTAGAGTTTATAGGCTGGCGTTTTCCGAACGGAAAATGCCGCATGATACAGTGAATGTAGCAGATTTCGCTGCTTTGGAATGCAAAGCAGCGGTAAAATCCGTTGCTGTTTGTGCAATGCGTGAAAAGCAACAAAATTTATGGGGCAGAGACAAAAATGTTTCTGCCCTATGTACGAAAAGGGAGGCTGTATAGAAGATGGAAAAAGCTTTTAAAAAGAGATTTGTGATATTAATGTTACCAACGCTGATCGCATTTATTATTGCATTTATTATTCCATTTGTACTGGGAATTTATCTTTCATTCACTAAATTTACAACAGTTACAGATGCCCAGTGGATTGGGCTGAGCAATTATATTGTGGCATTCCGGGATAAAGATTTCCTTGCATCTCTCCTGTTTACTGTTAAATTTGTACTTGTTAATCTTGTGACGATTAACTTAATTGCCTTTATGCTGGCATATGTGTTGTCCAGAAAGCTCCGTGGAACAAATATTTTCCGAACAGTTATATTTATGCCGAACCTTCTGGGCGGAATTGTGCTTGGTTATATCTGGCAGCTAATTATTAATGGATTTCTTTCTTTTTTCAAAACAACGCTTACTGCAGATGCGGCATATGGATTCTGGGGAATGGTGCTTGCTATGAACTGGCAGATGATCGGATATATGATGGTTATTTACATTGCAGCTATCCAGAATATTTCAGAGGAAGTAAAAGAAGCAGCACTTATTGATGGTGTAACGCGAGGACAGATGATTAGAAAGATTATTCTGCCTCTGATCATGCCTGCAATTACAATCTGCTTATTTATGACAACAACAAATGCATTTAAAATGTTTGACTTAAACCTTGCTCTGACCGCGGGACTTCCGGGAAAATCGACTTCTCTGGTTGCACTGGATATCTATAATTCATTCTACAACAGAATGGGTTATGAGGGAGTCGGACAGGCCAAAGCAGTGATGTTTTTACTGATTGTTGCTACAATTTCAGTGACGCAGCTTATTATTACTCGGCGTAAGGAGGTTGAAAACTAATGAAAAATAAGAAGAGTAAAATCATACTGATCTTAATTCTTACTGTAATCTCGGTTTTATTTATCGCTCCGATTGTGATTGTATTTATGAATTCGTTTAAGAGCAAACTGTTTATTAACAGTACGCCGTTTGCGTTTCCTAATGCCGACTCTTTTGTAGGTTTGGCGAATTATGGAGAAGGAATGATCAAGACTGGATTTTTGCAGGCATTTTTTATTACTTTATTTATAACTGTAGCCTCTGTGTTTCTTATTGTTGTCCTGACTTCAATGACAGCATGGTATCTGGTACGTGTAAAAAGTCGTTTTACTAAAGTAATGTACTATCTGTTTGCTTTTGCTATGATCGTACCATTCCAGATGGTAATGTTTACGCTTGTTAAAGTATCAAATATGTTTCATTTGGACAATCTGATTGGTATCATATTTATTTATGTCGGATTTGGTGCTGGATTGTCTGTATTTATGTTTACCGGTTTCATTAAATCAATTCCAGTTTCTCTGGAAGAGGCAGCGATGATTGATGGATGTTCTATTATGCAAATTTACTTTAAAATTGTGTTCCCTGTGATACGCCCGATCATTATGACAGTCGCAATTCTGAATGCCATGTGGATCTGGAACGATTATCTGCTTCCATATCTTGTAATTGGTTCTGAATATAAAACAATTTCTGTGGCAATCCAATATCTCAGAGGTGGATATGGATCAATTGACCTTGGACTTATGATGTCCATGCTAGTACTGGCAATCATACCAATTGTAATTTTCTATATGATCTGCCAGAAATGGATCATACAGGGAGTAATCGCCGGAGCAGTGAAAGGATAAGGAGACTAGAATGAAAAAAGTATTATATGAGGAATTACTTCCGGAAGAATGCGTGCAGAGAATACAGGAGATGCCGGTTGCTTATCTCCCGCTTGGCACATTGGAATGGCATGGTCCACATATGCCTCTTGGGGCTGACGGAATCCAGTCAAAAGAGTTGTTTGTCCGAGTGGCAGAAAAAGTAGGCGGCGTAGTACTTCCGATGTTGTTTATGGGACCTGATCGTGTGTTTTATGACAGGGGGACTGAGTTTTATGGAATGGATATTAATACCGAAGGCGCACTGAATACATATTGCGTCCAGCAGATGAAAGGCAGTGCCTATTGGATGGAAAAAGGTCAGTTTCAGGACAATCTGCGCAGTATCTTTGCCCAACTGTCCAGAGCAGGTATACGTATCGTAGTCGGACATGGACATGGTCCATCAACAAATGCATTTCAGGAACTAAAGGAAGAAGCAGCAGAAAAATATGGCCTGCGCATTTTGACTGCTTGGACATTTGCAGATGATGATCGGTTGAAATATCAGAATGACCATGCCGGAGCGAATGAAACATCTATCGTAATGGCTGTACGTCCGGAGTTGGTAGACTTTGGACAGGTGAAAGAAAATGAAAGTAATCTGATCGGAATCGCAGGACGTCATCCAGTCAGAGAATCATCCGTAGCATACGGAAATGAGATCCTTGAGTATACAATGAAAACACTTATTTCAGGTATTGAAAAGGAGTACAAAATACTCAAAGAAAGCTAGATGCAAATGAGTTTGAACTGTTTTATGAAAAAAGAATCCTGCTCGCAGGATTCTTTTTTCAGCATTTGTTGATTTTTTTACAAATTCAATTTTCTTCTCGTAGCAAAGCTACGATATCTGAGTCATTATCCATTGCCGATTTGTCGGTAATTTCTGTTTTCTCCAATTCTTCAACTGAAATTTGAGATTCAGTACTATTGTCTATTATTTTCAAATGAAACACTTCTTTTTTCTCTGCAGCCTACACGTACATTCTATTGTGTTTGTCAACCCTTAAAAAATGGTTAGACCACTTATTGAAAATCTAACCATTTAAGATACGCAATGCTAATCAAATGACATTGGGCTCTGAACAGTTACGCATAAAAAAGGCTGCGCACCTATAGTTCAATATTATTGTTTCATCAACCGATTCCGCCCAGCACTGCGCCAGCAATCAGTGCAACAAGTGCGAGTGGAACAAGGACATATTTTCCAAGTGGCAAGAACCAAGTTCCGATTTTTTTCTCACGTCCAGTATTTACAGCTTTCAGTGCGAATTCTTTATCTGCGATCCAGAAGAACATGATCGCTGCAAGCATTGCTCCAAGTGGGCAGATATAGATAGAAACTGCGTCCATCCATCCGGAGACGATGCCCTGGATGAGAAGTGCGATACAGCAGCCGAATGCTGCAATGATTCCAACAGCTGAGACACGCTTTAATCCGAAACGTTCCTGTAATGTAGCAACCGGAGCTTCGTATAGATTTACAAGTGAACTCATTCCGGCAAAAAGTACGCAGATGTAGAAAATGATGCCTACAATCTTGCCGCCGGGCATTCCGTTGAATACATTGACCAGATAGATAAACATCAGTCCCGGGCCGCCAGAAGATAATTCAGCACCGCCGACTGCCATTCCCGGAATGATCACGAAAGCAGCGAGTAAGGCAGCGATTGTATCGAAGATGGCAACATTTTTTGCAGAATTTACCAGGTCTTCAGAATCCTTTAAGTAGGAACCATAAATAACAGTTCCATTTCCGGCAATGGACAGAGAGAAGAATGCCTGCCCAAAAGCATAGATCCAAAGTCTTGGATCTAAAAGTCCCTTTGGATTGATTGTGAAGATGTAACGATATCCGGTCGATGAACCAGGAAGGGAGAAAATATATACCCCGAGTCCAAGAAACAGTACGAACAATAACGGCATCATTACGCCGTTGGCACGCTCGATTCCACCGGCAATCCCCATTGCCATGATCACAGCAGTTACAAGGACTGCAATTACAAGCCAAAGGTTATTACCAAAAGCAGAAGCAGTACTGTCGAACATGCCTCCAATTTGATTCATATCTTGTTTCATGCCGGCAATCTGTCCGGTCAGTGCAAGGAAGGTATACTTGAAAATCCATCCGACAACAACAGTGTATCCGATTGCAAGTGCGAGGGAGCCGAGAACTGGAAGAAGTCCGATCAATTCACCTGTTTTCTTATTGCCAGTTCGCATTTCTGTACAGACACCGAAGGCTTTGATTGGTCCACCTTTGGCGGCGCGTCCGAGCGCCATCTCTTCGATCACTCCGGTAGAAGCAATCAATATTACAAATAAAATATAAGGAATCAGAAAAGTCATACCACCCCAGTCTGATACCATGTAAGGAAATCGCCAGATATTCCCCATACCGACGGCAGAGCCGATGCAGGCAAGGATAAATCCTGTCCGGCTTTTGAATCCGTCACGTTCTTTCTCATGTTTTCCCATGTGTAGTCCTCCTGTAAAAGTGCGTATACTTTTGTACACGAACGTATTGATGTATTATAGCATATTTACATAAAGAAAAGAAGCACCGAGATGATGCTTCTTTTGGTGTAATATTTTTTTCAGTACAATGTGAGTGGCGATTTTATGATAAAATCAAATTTTTTTATCTAACCATTTTTTAACAGTAGTTGTATCTACCAGTCGGCTCCAAGGATTAATTGTGGAAAATTTGCTAAAAGTTCTAACTCGCCGTGCTGACTGTGTATTAAATCAATTTTGTCATCAAATAAATCAAGAAGCTGTTTTTCAAGAGCTTTTCCTTCTAAAGTCTGTTGCAGCCAAACGTAGACTCTTTCGCAGGTGAGATGAATGTTCGTGCAATAATCAACAAAAAGAGGACTGATTTCTAACATGATAGAACAAATCTCACTGTCGTAGATTTGGATTTCCGGATAAATATACAGAGAGTAATATCGTTTCCAGGCATCAATATTTTCTTTATTTTTCATAAACGCACGGATTCTGTTTTTCATTTCTTCGGCATATTGCAAACAGCCGTCGTGATCTAAAGATGCTACATAGTTGATATGCTTGTCTTTCTTTTTGAAAAGTCTGTCAATGTCAGTAATGTCAAGTGTATGAAGAAACTGACGAATCTTGCGACAGTTTTCATTATACTGAATGTTTGTAAGATGATTTAATTTCTGCCACAAAAATTCCTGGTACTCGGTCAACGGTGGTTCGGGAAGGAAATGAATCCACAAAATCCGGTTAACCTGAAGCTTATCATTTGCATCAAAAGAATCACTTTCCGGATAAGAGCATATTTCAGGAATATGGATCTGAGTTCCTAAGGAATATAGTTTATCAATATCTGTGTTAACCGGAAGGCGTTCGAAAAGATCATTCATAGCAGATAAAATTCCTTCTAAACGTTCCTTTTCTTTATGGAGCTCTTTGATATGCTGATTTAAATATAGTCCGGTGCTGTCAGGCGTATTCAGAATAGATCTGATCACGGAAATAGAAAGGCCGGCATTACGAAACAGACGTATTAAAGATAGTCGCTTCACTTCTTCCTCTGAAAAATCATAATAACCGTTCTGAACATCAGAAGCAGGAGAAAGTAATCCTTCCTTAATATAATAGTGAATATTTCTTTTTGTAAATCCGCTGATTTTACAGATTTCCTGCATTCTCATAACGTATCCTCCTTGTCACGTTATCTGTATAATTTCAGTATACTTATTCTAAAGCGTACAGTCAACTGTACAGAGGAAATGGCCCTGTTTTCCGATAAAAGATTTCTCATGGGGATTTTAACTAATGTAGTTTGGAAAAAAGTAAAAAGTAGGGCATGAAGTTTGGCAATAATGTGTCATTGACGTTCATTCATCTGTACAGTGTAAACTATAGGTAACGCAAAACTCGTAGCAAGAATGATGGAGCATTCTTGGAAAATGAAATAAGAAAAAGGAGGCTGATTTTTGTGTTTGAGAAGTTATTTAGTCCTATAAAAATAAAAGATATGGAATTAAAGAACCGTATTATTCTTCCGGCTATGGGAACGAAATTTTCAGGTGACGGAAGTGAAGTTACAGACAAACTGATCGATTATCATGTGGCTCGTGTAAAAGGTGGAAGCGGATTAAACATTGTCGAAGTTACAAGTGTTTACACACCAGCAGCACCAAAACGTTTCTTATCCCTTAGTGAAGACGAGTATATTCCGGGTATGAAAAGATTAACAGATGCAATCCATGCAGAAGGTGGTAAGGCCGGCGTTCAGTTGTGGCTTGGAGCTCTGGCAGTTTCTTCTGACCGTGCAGCGCAGATCATTATCCCAAGTGATATGCCGATCAGTGCAGAAATCACAATTCCGGGAATGCCTAAAGAATTGATTCCGGTTGTAGTAGATGCCTATGGAAAGGCTGCAAACCGCGCAGTTCAGGCAGGATATGACTGTATTGAATTCCATTGTGCACATACCTACCTGCCACACTCTTTCTTGTCCGGTGGAATTAACAGACGAACAGATGAGTATGGCGGATCTTTTGAAAACCGTGCAAAATTCCCATTAGAGTGTATTCGTGCAATCCGTGCTAATATGCCGGAGGGTATGCCATTGTTAATGAGAATCGATGCACATGATGATTATCTTGAAGGTGGACTTACAATCGAAGAAGTAATCAAATTCTGTAAACTTGCACAGGAAGCAGGTGTTGACGTTCTGGATGTTTCCAGAGGAAATATTTTGTCAAATGGATTGAAATTCGAAGTTCCTCCTGTAGATCTTCCACAGGGATTTAATGTTGACAATGCAGCTAAAATCCGCGAGGAAACAGGAATGTTGACAATCGGAGTTGGACGAATTAATACACCTGAACTTGCAGAAAAGATTCTGGAAGAAGACAAAGTAGATATGGTTGTTATGGGACGTGCACAGCTTGCAGACCCTGACTTCTGTAAGAAGGCAGAAGCAGGGCAGACAGACGATATTGATTATTGTATCGGATGCAATCAGGGCTGTTATGACGGATTTGAAAATATGGATATGGAATGTATTACCTGTCTTCGTAACCCGGCTCTTGGACGCGAAAAAGAATGTGAGATCCATCTGACAGAAAAACCAGAGACAGTACTTGTAGCCGGTGGAGGTATTGCAGGACTGGAAGCTGCAATTATCCTGAAGAAGAGAGGACATGATCCGATTCTCTGCGAAGCGACAGACACACTTGGTGGTCAGTTCTTAACAGCAGGTGAGGCACCGCGTAAGAAAGAAATGAAAGCGGCGGCAATCTCAATGGCTAAGAAGGCGGAACGACTGGGCGTTGATATTCGTATGAATACAAAAGTTACACCGGAAATGATTGAAGAAATCAAACCTCATACTGTTATGAACGCAATCGGTGCAGAGTCAATCATTCCTCCGATTCCGGGCGTAGATAAGGCATTTGTAAAAGATTCTCATGATGTATTAGACGGTAAAGCAGAAGCTACAGGAAATGTTGTTGTGATCGGTGGCGGTATGGTCGGCATGGAAACAGCAGAATATCTGGCAGAAAAGGGAGCGAAAGTAAGCGTTCTCGAAATGCTTCCGGATATCTGTTCTGATATGGGAACAACAAGAAAAATATGTATGGGTGAAGAAATCCAGAAATCCGGCATTATCCCGGTTACATCCATAAAAGTAACTGAAATCGGTGACAATGTTGTGATCGGCGAAAAAGACGGAGAAAAAGTTGAATTCCCATGTGATACGGCAGTACTTGCAATCGGTGCTAAGAAACGTGACGGAAGTGCTCTTGCAGAGACATGTTATAAAAACGGAATCGGCTACTTTGAGATCGGTGATGCAGCAATGGCAAGACGTGCAATTAATGCAACCAGAGAAGCAATGGATGCAGCACTTACATTTGACCGTGAAGATGTGCACAGAGATGTATCAAAACCGAAAAAACTTGTTTTCATAACAGGTGCGAGCGGAATGATGGGAGGCCAGACACTGAAACAGTTGCTGGCAAGACCAAACAGATTCAAAGTACGTGCGCTGCTCAGACCATCCGATAAGAATCGTGTATTTGCAAAGAAACATATGTGTCCTGCACTTGAAGTTGTATGGGGAGACATGTCAGATTACGACACAATCAAAAAATGCGTAGATGGTTGTGATTATGTATTACATATTGGCGCAATGGTATCTCCGGCAGCGGATAAATATCCGGAAGAGACATTGTATACAAATATCGGATCAACATTAAATATCATAAAAGCAATTAAAGAGCAGCCAGATCCGGATAAAGTTCATTTGGCATATGTCGGAACAGTTGCTATGACAGGAAGCAGACTGGAACCGGTACATTTTGGTAGAGTTGGAGATCCGATGAACCCGTCTATTCACGATTACTATGCATTGTCAAAAGTATTTACTGAGGCAGCATTGTATGATTGCGGATTAAAATACTGGGTATCCATTCGCCAGACTGGTCAGCATCCAAGTGCAGAGACGGCAGCTCAGGAACCAATCATGTTCCATCAGCCACCGAACAATGTATTGGAGTGGAGCACACAGATTGAGTCTGGTATCTGTATGGCAAACTTATGTGAAGACTGGGTAGATGAAAGCTTTTGGAGAAAAGCATATAACTTAAGTAGTGGAAAAGAATTCCGTAAGACTACATGGGAATTCATGAATCTTAATCTGAATCCGATGGGTTATAATTTTGAAGATATTTATGAACCACAGCAGATGGCAAGATTTAACTTCCATGGACAGTACTATACAGATGCAGATGTTTTGGAAAATTATCTCCACTTCCGCTGCATTTCCGGAAAAGAGTATTGGGAAAAAGTTGAAAACACAGCAAGACGTCTCTTCAAGAACCCAATGGTTGCGGCAATGCTTCCGAATATTGAGCAGTTAAAGGAAAAAAATAAAGCGATAGCTTCAAAAGAAATGGGACCAAGATGGGCAGAAGAAAATAATAAAACCGAATGGATTCAGGCATTCTACGGATCTTTGGAAGAAAAACACAAATTGATCGGAACAAAATTCGAACTTCATCGTCCAAGCGAAGAAGAAACATTCCTTGATCACGGATATGATGAAAGCAAAGATCTTGAGAATCTGACAGCTGAAGATCTGCAGAAAGCGGCAGAATTCAGAGGAGGCGAGTATCTTGGCGGAGAAATCGAAGATATCTATACTCCTGTAAAATGGAAGTGTGCGTTCGGACACGAATTTGATTTATCTGTAAATGCGGCTCTTCAGGGAGGACACTGGTGTCCAGAATGTATGAAGAAGAGTTGGGCTTATCCAAAGATTGCAAGAAAGAACCCATTCTATGCACAGGTATGGGATCCACAGCACAGTAAAGATGAGACTTACGAAATTCCAATGAGATTCAGCGCATATGAGATTCGTGAAGAATTGAAGAAAAAACTTGATTTATAAACACAATAATAATCTTTTCTGATGAAAGGGCTGTCGTATGACAGCTCTTTTAATTTACGCGGGCAACGAGCCAAAGTCCGTGCTTGCACGAGACCTTGGCGACTGCCGCGATAACTTGAGAAACTCGCGGAGCGTGTTTCTCATAGTTGGTAAGAGCATTAGGGAAGAATATTATGCAATATGACAGAAAGAAGAGTCCATCCCTTTTTCAAGCAATCCACTTTCAGTAATTGTTTTATAAACAGCATCCGCAAGTGCTGCATGACCGGATTCATCCAGATGTTCCCGGTCAATTTCACTTGGAAGAGCGATTTTTGAAGCGTCCAGAAAACCGGCGTGATAATGAGTGGCAACTTTCCGATATTCCTGTGCAAGCTGTCTGGAAACCTGTTCAGACGCAAGATCGAATTCAGGATCAAAGCCGTCATCTCCGACTCCATTGCCAAGATGGATCGGAGAGATGATCAAGAGTTCAAAGGGCTGAGAACTATATTTCTTCGCCTTTTCAATAACCTGAATCAATCCTTTGGCAATCGTTTTGGAAGAAGCGTTAAAGCGCGTTTTACAGTCATTTGTTCCTAACATGAGAACCAGAAGATCTATAGGATTGTGAGTCTCTATTGTGATTCCAATCTGGTCTAATCCGCGGCGGCCTTCGCGAAAAGCGTCCGAAAAAATAGTTGTGCGGCCGCACAATCCTTCTTCGATAATGCGATGTCCGTTGCCGAATTTCTTCTGAAGCAGGCAGGTCCATCTTGTTTTTTCATCAAAGCGTCCGGTTCCATCCGGGCGGTATCCGTAAGTATTCGAATCTCCAAAGCATAAGATATTCATAAGCAAATTCCTCACTCAAACAAAATAACATATTAAACAGGTATGAAAAGTATGATAAAGCATTTCAATGAGAAAGTCAATAGAAAAACCAAATAAACATATAAAAATAGTAGGAAAATAGAAGACGATAGGGGAATGCTCGGGTTATTGTTCGTTACTGTTCACTCCGTTCACAGTAACGTAGCCAAAATTCATTCCAAATTGCCTGCGGCAATGGAATTTTGGCTTGTATGTCTCGGGATAGTGGTGTGTGAACAGTAACTATTGTTCAGTAGTGAGATGTCACAGGCAGGAAGTAAGCATTGTTTTTGAGAAAATAATTTTGTATAATGAAGTGCAAAGCTGGTTACGATAAGAGATAGTAGCAAGAATGTCGAGGCATTCTTGAATATACGACTTGGGAAGTGAAAGACAAACTATGAAATGTAAATGGATAAAGAAGTTAACAGCAGGAATTATATTTCTTGCGGCAGTTGGAAGTCTGAGTGGCTGTCAGAAAGCAGCGACATCGGAGAATCTGTTCCGCGATATTGAGGTTAATATGACATCAGTAGAATCGGCAGAAGAGAATCAGATCGTAAAACTGCAGATGGGTGATGGCGACAGTGCGATCAGCCAGGAGAGCAATCTGGATATCGAGATGACACGGAATCCGGCATCAGTACACAGAAAAGGTCAGCAGAAGACGAATATGGCCGGAACGAAAGAGACACAGGAGATGGAATCTTATCAGGTGGAAGAAGACGGGAAGACTGTGATCTACAGTGGAACGGATGAAGCCTGGGAGAAGAACGCTGTTGGGGAGAAAGAGACATCTTCACAGCAGACTGTATTGTTTGATGGACTTCAGAATCTGTCCGGAGCATTCAGCGTTTCACAGGATCTTGCGACCGTGAATAAGGAAGAGTGTTTTGAGCTGACAGGAACGATCAGTGGAACACAGTTCCAGGAGACATTTGCAGATACGCTGAAAGCTTTACTCGGAGAAGATTCCTCTGATCTGTCAGGCTGGAATCTACAGGCTTCCGAGGATGAGGAAAACAACGAGGAGCTTCAGCAGAAATTGAACAACGTAAAAGTGGACTGTGTGATTGATATTTATAGAAATAATATACTTCCGGCAAAGATTACCTTTGATCTGACAGATTATTTGAAGGCAGCAGGAGAAGAGAATGCACAGGTGACATCCTATACACTGGAAGTGACATTTGTGTCCTATAATGATACAAAGAAGATTAAAGTGCCAAAGGCTGTAAAGGAATCTGCGAAGGATAACGGTGAGGACGAAGCGGAGAATAGTACAGATGAAATGCTGGAAGAAGAGAATCAGGAAGCAACGGCAGAAGCAGAAGCCGCTAAGGGAATCCAGTCGGATCTAGAAGGTGCCGCACCACAAAGTGAAGAACTTGGAGCAAGCTGGAATTCTTATACCGTTCAGATTAACGGTAAGGTACTGACACTTCCGTGTACGATTGCAGACCTGGAAAGCACTGGACTTACGCTGGATGAAAAAAGCCTTCCGCAGGAGTATGAGATTGAAGCAGGAGATTATCAGAATGCATGGTTCAAGAATGCTTCGAAGAATACGATTATGGTGGATTTGATCAATATAGGGAATGATGTGAAAGAAGCGAAGGATTGTCTGGTCGGAGGAATCTATGTGGAACAGTATTCACTGAGAAACGAAGACCTGACAGTAATATTCCCGGGAGGAATCCAGTTAGGAACGGCAATTGATGTCGTTCAGGCAGCATATGGAGAAGCATCCCAACATACAGAATCCGAGCTTGTAAATGTATATAACTGGTATGAAGACGGAAGTTTTTATAATAGTTGCGAGATCGATACGAACAGCACGGATGGAACAGTGAGCATGATGGGAATCAGCAGGTTCGAAGTGAAAAATGGTGAGTAACTGTTACATTCTTGAACTGTGATGAAAAAATAAAAGAAAATTTTTAAAAACACTTGCATTCCACAAAAACATATGATATTATATAAAACGGTCACGCAAGAAAGTGATCGTTGA
>UMID01001892.1_pt1 | contig 32429 bp, 29 predicted proteins | sample 1965691 | NCBI WGS metagenome assembly UMID01 (sample SAMEA4836115, study PRJEB28245) | human gut metagenome | biome: gut microbiome; material: fecal sample | place: Denmark | collected 2008 | reverse complement strand
GAAAGGCGTGCTGGCCTTCGGGCCTTTTGCCGCCGACGGGCTTTTCGCCGGGGGCGGATACGCCAAGTACGACGGCATCCTGGCCATGTACCACGACCAGGGGCTGGCGCCCTTCAAGACGCTCTCGCCCGATGGCGTGAACTTCACGGCGGGGCTCGCCAAGGTACGCACGTCGCCCGACCACGGCACGGCCTACGACATCGCGGGGCAGGACAAGGCCGATGCGCAGTCGATGCGGTCGGCGATCTACGCCGCCATCGACATCGTGGAGCACCGCCGCGCCTGGACGGAATGGAGCCGCAACCCGCTGCAGCGCGCCGAACGCGAAAAAGGCGGCCGCGACATCTCGGTCAAAGACCTGCCGCAGACCGAACGGGAGGATTAGTATGACACCGCAAAAAAAGATCCGCGTCGGGGCCGGGTTCGTGGCCATATGGGTATTGCTCGGAGGAGCATGGCTCTGCGATTACTTTTTCGGCGACGCGGAGTTCTGGAAGCTGGCATCCGGGGAACTGACCGTACTGCTGGGTATCGGCGCCGGGACGGCGATGATCCGGGAAGGGCGCCGCGGACAGGAGGCTGTAAACGCTGCGGCCAAAGATGCGGGAGCCGGGAAACAGGCGGCCGAAGAAACACGAACCGGAGAGACACAGACCGGGAACACGGCGGCCAAAGACGCGGGGATTGCAGGGCCGGCGGTCGGAGAAACACAGGCCGGAGAAACACAGGCCGGAAACACGACGGGCAAAGGCACGGCAGCACGCACAGCGCGGCAGCCGGAAGAGAAAAAACGATAAACACCGGGCAACCCGGAAGCGTATTCCGTCTCGTAATTGTGGAAGCGCCGAAGGCCCCGAAAACTTAACTTTATAATTTTTTTATGATCAAAATCACTTTTCCCGACGGTTCGGTGAGGGAGTTCGCCAAAGGGACGACTGCCTTCCAAATCGCAGAGAGCATCAGCCCTCGTTTAGCTGCTGACTCCCTGGCGGCCTCGGTAAACGGCGCAACCGTGGACATGATGCGCCCGATCGAGGAGGACGCCTCGGTCAAATTCTACAAATGGGAGGACGAAGAGGGCAAGCACGCCTTCTGGCACACCTCGTCCCACCTGCTGGCCGAAGCCCTCGAGGCACTCTACCCGGGCATCAAGTTCGGTATCGGCCCGGCCATCGAAAACGGCTTCTACTACGACGTCGATTCGCCGACGCCGATCACCGAGGCCGACCTGCCCAAAATCGAGCAGAAGATGCAGGAGCTTTCCCGCAACAAGGAGCAGCTCGTCCGCCGCGAAGTCCCCAAGGCCGAAGCACTCAAGACCTTCACCGAGAAGGGCGACCAGTACAAGGTAGAACTGATTACGGACTTGCAGGACGGCACCATCTCATTCTATACCAACGGTGCGTTCACCGACCTCTGCCGGGGGCCGCACATCCCCAACACGGGCTACATCAAGGCCCTGAAACTGACTTCGGTAGCCGGGGCATACTGGCGCGGCAACGAGAAGAACAAGATGCTGACCCGCATCTACGGCATCTCGTTCCCCAAGAAGTCGATGCTCGACGAATACCTCGTGATGATGGAGGAGGCCAAGAAGCGCGACCACCGCAAGCTGGGCAAAGACCTCGAACTGTTCTGTTTCTCGCAGCGCGTGGGACAGGGCCTGCCCCTGTGGCTGCCCAAAGGTGCCGCACTGCGCGACCGTCTGGAGCAGTTCCTGCGGGGCGTGCAGAAGGAATACGGCTACCAGCAGGTGATTACCCCGCATATCGGCAACAAGGAATTGTACGTGACCTCGGGCCACTACGCCAAATACGGCAAGGACTCGTTCCAGCCTATCCACACTCCGATCGAAGGCGAGGAATACCTGCTCAAGCCGATGAACTGCCCGCACCACTGCGAGATCTACCGTTCGAAGCCCCGCTCGTACAAGGAGCTGCCCGTCCGCCTGGCGGAGTTCGGCACCGTCTACCGCTACGAGCAGTCGGGCGAGCTGCACGGGCTGACGCGCGTACGCGGGTTCACGCAGGACGACGCCCACCTGTTCGTACGTCCCGACCAGCTGCTCGAAGAGTTCGAGCGCGTGATCGACATCGTGCTTTACATCTTCAAGACGCTGAAGTTCGACAACTATACGGCACAGATTTCGCTCCGCGACCCCAATAACAAGGAGAAGTACATCGGTTCGGACGAGAACTGGGAGAAGGCTGAAAGCGCCATCATGCAGGCAGCCAGGGAGAAAGGGCTCACGACCGTCGTGGAGCTGGGCGAAGCCGCATTCTACGGCCCGAAGCTGGACTTCATGGTCAAGGATGCCATCGGCCGCAAATGGCAGCTGGGCACCATCCAGGTGGACTACAACCTGCCGGAGCGTTTCGACCTGACGTACAAGGGCGCCGACGACAAACTGCACCGCCCGATCATGATCCACCGCGCGCCGTTCGGCTCGATGGAGCGTTTCGTGGCCGTACTGCTCGAGCACACGGGCGGCAAATTCCCGCTGTGGCTCTCGCCCCAGCAGGTCGTGGTACTCCCGATCTCGGAGAAGTTCAACGATTATGCGCAGAAGGTGGCCGAATACCTGAACCGCAACGACGTCCGCACCGAAGTCGACGACCGCAACGAGAAGATCGGCCGCAAGATCCGCGACAACGAACTGAAACGCGTCCCCTACCTGCTGATCGTCGGCGAAAAGGAGGAGGCCGAGGGCCTCGTATCCGTTCGCGCACAAGGCGAGGGCGACAAGGGCCAGATGACGATGGAGGCATTCCGCGACCTGATCGCCGGACTGGTCAAAGAGGAGATCGACGCCAACAAACTGGAAAAGAAATAAAAGAACACATTATTAACTTAACTAATACGTACAACTATCGCAGCACCGAAACCATTCCCGCCGAGGCCGTTTACCCCCGGGAATAACAGACCGAAACCGGCAGCCAATGCCAACAACCGCTTCGGGCGCCGTCCGCCCGTCAAGGAGAACCCCCACCGGATCAACAACGAGATCACGGCTCCGGAAGTGCGTGTGGTCGGCGACAACGTCGGCCAGCCGCAGGTTCTGCCGATCCGCGATGCGCTCAAACTCGCCGACGAACTGGAACTCGACCTGATCGAGATCTCTCCGAAGGCCGAGCCCCCCGTATGCCGCATCGACGATTACCAGAAATTCCTTTACCAGCAAAAGAAGAAAGCCAAGGAACTGAAGGCCAATCAGACGAAAGTGGTCGTGAAGGAGATCCGCTTCGGGCCCCAGACCGACGACCACGACTACAATTTCAAACTCAAGCACGCGCAGAACTTCCTCAAGGAGGGGGCCAAAGTCAAGGCTTACGTCTTCTTCCGCGGCCGTTCGATCGTCTTCAAGGAGCAGGGCGAAATCCTGCTGCTGCGCTTTGCCACCGATCTCGAAGAGTTCGCCAAAGTGGAGGCGATGCCCCGGCTCGACGGCAAGAAGATGAACATGATGCTCGCGCCGAAAGTGAAAAAGTAACAAATGACAAGCGGCCGCAGGCCACGTAATACCCGTGAAAACAACGACGGCGGAACGGAGATATCCGGGCCGCAGGTTGTTGTTTTCGCATTTACAGGAATGGGCCGCCCGGATCATGTCGTTCTGCTCCGGCGCCCAGCTCCTCTATCTCCTGGAACATATCCCGCAAGATAACTTTATGAGCGTTTTGGATAACCGAATATCGAAAACTATTCCCGATCTTTGTCCGATAAATGATTAAACTGAAAAAAATGATGAAGAAATGGTTATTATCCGGATGTCTGCTGACTTTGATGGCCTGCGGACAAGTGCCGCAGGAGCGGATCGATTCACTGAAGGAGACCATCGCCGATTATGAAGAGACCGGCGCAGGAGCCGAAATGCCGGAAGAATTCCGTGCATTGCAGGAATCATTTGCCGAGGTGGAGAGATCGGTGAAAGCCGAAAAAGAAAAAATGTTCAGCAGCTACTCCGCAGTCGAACAGAAGATGGCGCAGATCGAAAAACAGTTGGACGACATGGCGTTTACCATCAACGCGCGGAGTGACCGATTTCAGAAGGTATATAAAAAATTTGCGAGAGAGGTCAGCCTGGGGCTCCTCATGTACGCAAGCCTGCCCAAAGACAAAGCCCGGAGCCTGCCCAAAGAGATGAAGGACGATTTGCAGCGCGCCCTGCAGCCTGCACTCCTGCTGAGAGAACTCATGAAAGCCGAAACCTATGCGCAAAAACATGAGATACTGGATCCGCACGTCGAAAAAATGGAGAAATTGAACCAAACGATGAAGCCCTGGCTTTCGGAGCAGAAATACGACGAGATCCTGAAAAAAGTCGAAGCCCAGCTGAAAAAGACAAATCTCAGCGACGACAGCCAGATCGGGTTCGGGGCGTTTTAAACATCCCGGCCTTTATCCCGCACGGAATCGGACGCAATCCGGTCTTGAACCCGTCCGACTTTTGCGTGTCTTTTGCATCCACAAAAGCGTGAAAAACTGAATACAAGAAATGTTTCGTAAATGAAGGAACTTATCAACTTTTTGACAGATTGGGGCGATATAAGTGTTGGAGTGGTTTTTGTTCTGATACCATTTTCGGCTTTTGTGGCACTTTTTCATCATGTTATTTTAGGCGGAATATACGGTTGGGACTATAAACCTAAATGGCTTCTCTTTGTTCTGGAACCAACTCTTGTATGCTTCTTAGGGGTTATTAAACCGGGCTTTGGCTTGTGTGCGTTGGTGCTTCTTTTTGTACTTACTTTTGTGTTGGCTATTGTCGGCCTTATCATAATGCCTTTGGTGAGGAGATTAAGAAAAGTCAATGCTGAATACCGGAAAACCGGAAAAAAAGTTTCCGTCTTCACTGCGGGCAAAGTAACGGGAACTTATATATCGGGGATTATTGGAATGCTCGTTATTATGTTTATTATGGAAGTCTCGTTGCCGCTAATATTTTTGGTGGTATTTATTATCCTTCCTCTTTTCGCGCTGAAAAATCCCGGGGGTGACCGTCATTTTATGCGTTTACAGGCAATATTGCCTACCTCTCCTATACGTTCTGTGGCTATGGGGCTTGCCGAAGTGGAAGGAATAGTTGTTCCCGGAGGAAAACTCATTGCTCCTATCGGTGACACGGAGTGTATTGCATACGAATACGAAATAGAAGATATAGACCACGACAGCGAAGGACGAACTTCGTATACCACCGTTCACAGCGAGAATAAATGCAACGCATTCTCCATACAGGACGAAACGGGCATATTGGACGTTACACCCGAAAAGCTGAATCTTTTGTGTCTGCCCATAAACAAGCGGTATCAAAAAGAAGGAAAGCGATACACGCAGCGGTTGTTGTTGCCCGGCGATAAAGTACTGCTTATAGGAATGGCAGATACACGAGGAGGCAAAACGGTTTTCCGGTACGAAGAAACGAAGAAGGTATATACGCTCATGCCTTCACAAACACTCAACAAATACAACAGGGCAAAGCCGCTTATCAATAGTCTGATCTGTTATACCTCCGTTTTGGGTATTATCGCTTCACTGATACTGCTTTGTCACATCGAATACCGTGACGGAGAGTTGCAAATAAACCTGCCTTTCGGCAACAAGGGTATTTCATCCGGTCAGTATGGATATATACTCCCTTCCAATCAAGAAAAAACAATCATCTTTAAGCATCAGTGAATATGGGAATTATTATTGCTTTCGTTATTTTGGGAGTTATCATTGTCGGCATTGTCTCCGGAGGCGTTGCCATTTACAACCGGTTGGTTATGCTGAAGTACAATGTAGATAAAAATTTTGCCAATATCGATGTAATATTAAAGCAGCGTGTAGATGAAATACCCAACCTTATTGCTGTGGTAAAAAAGACACAGGGATACGAAGAATCGCTATTAAATCAGCTTACAGAGCTACGAACCGCTTTTCTTTCCTCTCGCTCTACCGATGAAAAAGTACAACTGGCTAATGAAGTCGGCAAACTGCTAAATTCCTTTTTCGCCGTTTCGGAAAACTATCCCGAGCTGAAAGCTGTGGAGAGTTTCCGCACCCTCCAACTTCGGGTGTCGGATTTGGAAGATATGCTTTCCGACCGCCGCGAACTCTACAATGAAAGCGTGAATATGTATAATATCGGTATTCACGAAATGCCCGCCTTGTTGTTTGCCCGTCCAATGGGTTATACTGACAAACCGTTGTTGCACATATCTGAAGAGGAGAAAAAATATGACGGAATTCGTTTCTGATATTCTAAATTATCTGCAAAATAACGAGAATGCCCAGGGAGTTGTAGTTGCATTGGCTGCGTTTGGCGTACCTTTATTCTCGTTCCTCTTGTATCTCTTGTTTCGAATACTGCGGATCAAGGTGGGGGCGATGGCAAGCAGAGCTTTGGCGGCATTAGTCACGGGGTATACGCTTTTCGGGTTTATTACGCAAATAATTCTCCTTTTCAGCGGTGTACCTGCTCTTAAAATGGCACTCATTTGGCTTGCCATGATAATTGTTTACGGAGTGTTTGTCCTTTTTAATCGTAGAATGATATACAAAATATTGTCTACTTTTAACGAAACAAAGAACAGCGGACAAGAGTCATTAGAATCATAATACATATCCGTATTATTTCTTTGCTTTCCCTCCAATTTTCACATGCACCTTTTTTGTCTCCGCTCTGGTTACGGGCCAGACCACGACCACAATACAACTTACAGTCCTTAGGGAAATGCACGATGCCCTTGCCATAGACTTCAGCGGATTCCTTAAAGCCTTTGAGATCGTCTTTTTTCGTGCTGTCTCTTCCGCCTTCCGAAAATTCGGTTACATTTATAGATGAGACAGCCTTTGAAAGCGTGTAAATCAGCTCTTTGGAAACCATCTGAAACTTTTCCGCCAGCCCAAAAAGTAACAGGATAGTAACGTAATTCCGGTTTGAGTTGGCTTTTTGATGGTTTTACTTGGCTGCGCCCGTTTGTCCAATCTTCGTCTAAATCGCTATTCGACAGTCTTATCACACCGGTTTGCTCTCACTTTCATTTTTATTTCCTATCTTTACACTCGATGAGCACACCCGACGACATATTCCGCATCGCGGACGAGGCGGCATTCGAAGCGGCGGCGCTGGAGGTATTCCGGCGCCAGGCTGCGGAATGCGCGCCCTACCGCGAGTATCTGTCCCTGATCGGCGTACAGCCCGGGGAGGTGCGGACGGCGGATGCGATCCCCTACCTGCCGATCGGGCTGTTCAAGACCCACGAAGTGTATTGCGGCGGCACGGAGCCCGAAGCGGTCTTCACCTCGTCGGCCACCACCGGCATGACCCCGTCGCGCCACCCGATGCGCTCGCTGGCGCTCTACGAACAAGCGTTCCGCGCTTCGTTCCGGACGTTCTACGGCGAACCGGCACGGTGGAGCCTCTACGCACTGCTGCCCAACTACCTGCGGCGCAAAGGCTCGTCGCTGGTCTACATGGCCGACCGGCTTTTGTCCGACTGCGGCTCGGGCGGCTTTTACCTCGACGACCACGAAGCCCTGCTGGAGGCGATGCGCCGCGACCCCAAGCCCAAGATCCTGCTGGGCGTGAGCTATGCGCTCTGGGATTTGGCGGAGCGTTACGCCCCGAAGCTGGACGACACAATCGTCATGGAGACGGGCGGCATGAAGGGATACCGCGAGGAGATCCCCAAAGCGGAATTCCACAAAATCCTGTGCGACGCATTCGGAGTAGACAGGATACACTCCGAATACGGCATGGCGGAACTCACGTCGCAGGCCTACTCGCAGGGCGGGAATATCTTCCGCTGCCCGGCCTGGATGCGGGTCGCGGCACGCGACGTGAACGATCCGTTCGACCGCCTGCCGGCAGGCTCCCGCGGCGGGCTGGACATCGCCGACCTGGCTTCATGGTGGTCGTGCGCCTTCATCCAGACCCAGGACGTGGGGCGCGTGGCTGCCGACGGGGCGTTCGAGGTAGAAGGGCGCATCGACCACAGCGACATCAGGGGTTGCAACCTGCTGGTGCAATAATTTACCTGCAAAGCTCCCGGCCACAGTCCGCGGGCCGGTGTCCTTCGCGGGACTCCGGCAGCAGCGACCGACAAGAGGGGGGGGGCATTGACACAGACCGACAAAAAAGAGAGATAGCGATGAAAACAGTAGCATTCGTCCCCTTACGCCTCAACAGCCAGCGGGTAGCGGGCAAAAACCTCCGCCTGCTGGGCGGCGAGCCGCTGATGTGCCATATCCTGCGGACGCTCGCCGGCATCGGGGAGATCGACGAGGTGTACGCCTATTGCAGCGACGAACGCATCTGCGAATACCTCCCCCGAGGCGTGCGTTTCCTGCGCCGCAGCCCCGGCCTCGACCGCGACACGACGCTCGGGCGGGAGATCTACGACAGTTTCACGGCCGACGTCGAGGCCGACCTCTACGTGCTGGCGCACGCCACCTCGCCGTTCATCCGCGCGGAGACCGTGGCGGACGCCCTGCGGCACGTGCGGTCGGGGGAGTACGATTCGGCGTTCAGCGCCGAGAAGATCCAGACCTTCGCCTGGTTCGAAGGCCGGCCGCTCAACTATGCGCTGGACGACATCCCCCGCACGCAGACCATAGAGCCGGTCTATATCGAAACCAGCGCATTTTTCATTTTCCCGCGCACGCTCTGGTGCGGCCGCGGACGCCGCATCGGGGAAAAACCCTACATGGCTGTCGTAGACCGTATCGAAGGGCTGGACATCGACAACCCCGAGGATTTCACGATGGCCGAGATCATCGCGGCAAGCCGGCGGCTGGGGTAGGGAACGGGAATCCGAGATGAGCATAAAAAAGCGACCTTTTCCAGGTCGCTTCCTTTATTTCAAAAAGGCGGCGTTACTCCGCCCCGCGTTCGTAGGCGTCGATCATCGAGCCGCGGGTGCGGTTGACGATCCGCGCACCGAGCGACGCGGCATAGTCGCGCAGCACCTCGTGCCCGCGGAAGAGTTCGGCCACCTCAGCCAGGTATACAGACATCGTATAGGGCACATGCGGCACCTTCATGTAGATGGGCTGCGGCGCCCGGGGCCCGGCATCGTAATAGTGGCGGTCGGCACGGCACAAGCGGTTCGCGTCGTCGACGCATAGCCCGTCGAGCAACGTATGATCCACCCCGTAGAGCTCGATCTGCCGGTAACCCAGCAGCAGGGCCACATACTCGCCCACCTGCACGACCGTGCCGAAATTGGCGCTGCCCAGGCCGTGGCGGAAAAGCCAGAAGCCGACGCTGCCAAAACCGCGGTAGACCTGCGTATGGAAGCGCACGATGCGGATACGGGGGTTGGGCAGCGCGGCGCGGTAGTCGAACTTTTCGGGATTATAGAACTGTACGTAGAGCGTCATCGGCCACGTGACCTTGCTATCGAGCGTGCGGTAGAGCGCGGCCACGCGGTCGCGGCACTCGCTGTCGCGGAAGAACATCGGGTCGGAAAGGACGTAATAACCCGGCCTGACCACCTCGAAGCGGTCGTCCTCGGCAAAAAAGTTGACCGCCATGAAATCCCTGGCCTCGTATTCGCGGCGCGCGATCAATCGCGGCAGGTCTTCGGCCAGCGAAGGACCGTTGCCGAGAATGACCATCCCGCGCGCCGGGTCGCCCGTCGGGCCCGCACGGCGGATATAGTTGCGGAAATTCTCCTTGACGGCCATCACGGCGAAGTAAAGCGCCGTGTCGAACGTATTGCGGATGAATGCGATGAGCTTCTCGGATGCGGTCATGAACAGGGTTTTATTTGCAAATGTAGCAAAAGATCGGTATCTTCGCAAGAAACCAAACCGCAACAAATGGCATCGGCAACCATCTCGGTCATCATACCCCTCTACAACAAGGAGCGCGAAATCGGCGACACCCTACGCTCGGTACTCGCACAGACTTTGCAGCCCACGGAGATCGTCGTCGTGGACGACGGATCGACGGACGGGAGTGCCGACGCCGTGCGTGCCATCGCATCACCGCTCGTGAAGCTCGTCACGCAAGCGAACGCCGGGGTCTGCGCGGCACGCAACCGCGCCATCGCCGAGTCGACAGGCGACCTGATCGCCCTGCTCGACGCCGACGACACGTGGGAACCGGGATTCCTGGAGGAGATCGCCGCGATGGCGGCCGAATTCCCGGGCTGCGGGATTTATTCGACAGCCTTCAACATCGTCAGCCATGACGGACGGTTCCCCGCCCCCACCCCCACGGAGCGCGGCGTGGTCGCCGACTTCTTCCGCGACTCGGCGCACCGTTATATCTCGATCCCGTCGGCCAGCGCCGTCCCGCGCGCGGTATTCGAATCAGTGGGCGGATTCCCCGAAGGGATGAAGATCGGCGAGGATCTCTACATGTGGATCAAGATCGCCCGGCGCTACAAGGTCTGCTTTTCGCCCAAGCCGCTGGCAAACTATTCGAAGGTGGCCTCGAACCGTTCGTCGGCCATCTACACGCCCGAGCGGACGCGCTATTCGTTCGAGGAGCTTTACGATCCTTCGGCGGCAGACGGATACAACGAGTTCGTGGCCCGCGCAGCCCTGGGAAAAGCGCTCATCATCAGCGCAAAGGGGGGCACGAAGGATGCGGCGAGGGCGATCCGGTTCTTTGGCTACACGAAGACTTACCGCCGCACGCTGCACAAGGTACGCATCCTCAACGCCCTGCCCCGCAGCTGGCGGGGGCCGCTGATCGGGCTTTACAACAGCCTGGCATGGCGCATCGCCCGGAAAGGACTCTGAGCCCCGAAAATTCCGATAGCATGAAATACCTTTCGAACCCCTCCGTCGTAAAGGGTCTTTTTACGGCACTCCTCCTGCTGGCGTCATCCGTCGCCCGGCCACAATCCGCAAATCCGGACACCCCTTCCTACACGATGCGTTCGGGCGGTATCGAACGCACGTACAAGCTCCACCTGCCCCTGGGGCTGCCCCAGGGCGCCCCGCTGGTGGTCGTCCTGCACGGTTACGGCGCGAACAACGACCCGGGCCGCTTCGGGCTGAATGCCGCGGCCGACCGCCACGGCTTTGCCGTCTGCTACCCGCAGGGCACGAAGGACGGCCGGGGCAAGACGTGCTGGAACGCGGGCTACCCGTTCCAGGCCGACATGGCCATCGACGACGTGGAGTTTATCACGCAACTGGTACGGCATTTACAGAAAAAGCACGGGCTGAGCCGCCGCAACGTCTTTTGCACCGGCATGTCGAACGGCGGGGAGATGTGCTACCAGCTCGCGGCGCAGCGTCCCCGCCTGTTCGCGGCCGTGGCACCCGTGTCGGGGCTGATGCTCGAATGGCTCTACAAGGCCGACACATCGGATGTACCCGTGTCCCTGTTCGAAATACACGGCACGGCCGACCGCACGTCGGCGTGGGAGGGCGACCTCGACAATAAAGGCGGCTGGGGCGCCTACGTCGCCGTACCGATGGCCGTACATTACTGGGCGGCGAAGAACAAATGCACCGGCATGCAGACGGACACGATTCCCGGGCATACGCCGGAGAACGGCCGCAAGGTCATCGCCCACCGCTTCACGGGCGGCACGGGCGGCAGCGAAGTCTGGCTCTACGAGATCGTCGGCGGGAAACATTCGTGGGGCGAACAGGACATCGACACGGGCGAGGAGCTCTGGAAATTTTTCAGCAAGTTCGTGAAATAGACGGAACGGCAGCCGGCAGGCACTTCGGCCACCGACAAAAATGACAGCGATGAAACAGGCAAAAAAGATTGCGGAAGGCAGGAACTACACGGCGGCGGACATCGGCGACGCGGAGGATATAAAATCGTATTCGCTGATTCATGCCAAAACCGGGCAGGAAGTACGGGGCAAACTGTTCCTCAAAGAGCTGACGCGGGCGACCGGCACGGAAATATCGTTCAACAGCATCCCGCCCGGAAGCGGGCCGGGGTATTTCCACAAGCACGACAAAGACGAAGAAACGTACATAATACTCCGGGGTGCGGGCTACTGTCAGGTAGACGGCGACTGCTTTCCGGTCAAAGCGGGGAGCGTCATAAGGGTCGCGCCGGCAGGGGTAAGGGGCCTGTGCAACACCTCGCAGGAAGAGATGGTCTACCTATGCATCCAATCCCGGGAAAATTCACTGGAAAAACATACCTACGACGACGGCACACGGGTAGCGTGTACGCCCCTATGGAAAAAACGCTAAGTCGCAAATAAAAATGAAAGAATGTCTGACAAGCCCTCAGAATTGGCAATCACCCTGCCAGAGCTTGTTCAGACGGGGTAAAATCGTTAAAATCAGACTTGTCTGACAGCCTCTCCTGCCATGGGTGCAATACCGGCACATTCGGCACCCGGTTCCGGGAAAGGCGGAGATAAACCGGCACCTCCCCGTCGCGGGCCGCACCCGCACAGCGCCAGCTCGTGAAGGTCAGCCCCGGTCGCCGGCACCCATTTTCAGTCGCCTCGTCACACCACACCTTTTTATAAAATATTCCCCTATAAACCAAACCGATAGCACGGGGGACAGGACTTCCGCACCGATGCTGAACATTATCTTTTTCAAATTGTTTCAACAATTGGAATAGTTTTGTATGGTTATATAACAAGGTTTATAAAAGGTGTCTTATGACAAGCGTAAAATTAAAGCTGCACAAAAACAAATTACTGAAAGACGGTACTTACCCGCTGGTTTTCCAGATCATCCACAACCGCCGCAAAAAAGTACTGTACACCAACTATAAAGTCCGCGAATCCGATTTCGATCCCGTATCGGGAAAAGTCCGCGCGGACGACAGCCGGCAACTTTCGGATCGCAGCGCACAACGGATAAACCGCGCACTGAACAGGGAACGCAAAACGCTGCTGTCGAAAATCGCCTTCTACGAAGAGCACGGCATAGATTTCTGCGTGGAAGACCTGGACAACCGTTCGTCCCGACAGCACAACGTCCATCTGTTGCAATACATGAACAAGCAGATACGCGAAAAAATACTGGCCCGCAGAAACGGAACGGCAGCGGCATACAAAAGCACGCATTCATCGCTGCAGAAATACCTCGGGGGAAAGGATGTGCGGGCGAGCGAAATCAATCCGATGTTCGTCCGCAAATACGAAGAATTCCTCCGCAAACAACAGGTGTCGGACAACACGATTGCCTTTTATATGCGGAACCTGCGAACCATCTACAACAACATTCTCCAAGACGGCTTTCCGTCTGTCGGGGAATCGCCTTTCAAGGCGACACGCACCACGGTGCATAAAACCGTCAAGCGGGCCTTGTCGAAAAAAAACATGGTGCTTCTGGTGCACTGCACGTTCTCCCCCAGCGAACCACTTCTGGAGTTCGCACGGGATATTTTCCTCTTCAGTTTCTACACGCGCGGCATGTCGCTTGTGGACATCGTTTTTCTCAGGAAGGAACACATTTTCGACAATGCGATCCACTATGTCCGGCACAAAAGCAGCCAGCCGCTGCGCATCACGATCACGGAGCCGCTGGCGGCACTTATCGCCAAATACGACAACGATTCCCCCTATATTTTCCCCATTCTGCGCGATGACGCCCCGTTTTCGCATTACGACCAGTACCGCAGCGCACTGGCCCGGATCAACCGCAATCTGAAAAGAGTCGGCTTAAAACTCGGCCTGACCACACCCCTTACCACCTATGTGGCACGCCACACATGGGCGACCCTGGCAAAACAATGCGGCGCTCCGGTTGCAGTCATCAGCGAAGGGTTGGGACATGCCTCGGAGAAAATCACGCATATTTACCTGAAGGAATTCGACAGCGACGTACTGGATCGAATAAACGAAATTGTGACCCGTTTATAGCGAATTTCCAAGGGCCGGAAAAATTTTCCCCGATCGTTTTTATCAAAAAAACAGCCCGGTATTGCATATTTTCCAACAAAAACAGTTATATTTACTATTGTAAAATTACGTCCTCTATTTCCAATAGAGAAACACATAAGGTGATCTTTTAATTCTGTTCTTTTCACGGCGGAAGCTAAGCAATTCCCGCCCCTTTGCAGCACGGCCTGTCCGGGCCTTTTTGCGTCATTTTCCTGACCGAGACAAAGGTCGGGAGTGTTTTTGAAAATCCACTTATCCAAAACGCTCAAAAAGTTATTCTAATTAATCTTTTCCTCATCCAGCGGCATATTCCGCTGATTTTTCATTTTTTATGCGCTCGGCCAACACTCTCGGGGGACACCCGAAATGTGTTTTGCAATATTTGTTAAAGCTTGCCGGCGAAGAAAATTTGAATTCGTAGATCACGTCCTTTATCGTAACCGAAGGATAGCTGAGCATGGCCAGTATGCGGGCATTCTTCTGTTTGAGCAGCCAAGAGTAAACCGATTCACCGAACTCTTCCTTAAATTTCCGAGCCATGTCCGGCACGCTCATTCCCATCACCCGGGCCAGCTCCTCCCGGCTCGACACCTTGTCCTTGTGCTGCAGAACGGCCCCCTTGAAATCGACCCGCTGGCCCATAATCGGGTGCAAAAGCCTGACCATTTCGGTCTTGGTGTAAGCCGTGCGGAAGATGATGAACAACTCCTTCTCCTTTATTTCATGGAGATGCTTGCAGTTGATCCCCGACGAAAGATAAATCTCCAGCAATTTCAAAAACAAATCGAGCGGTTCGCGTACGGGCAAAGCCTTAAAACTGGGATCAAAATCGCCTACACTCTCCAGATAATGCGACAGCATATATTTGTCGCACAAGGAGATATTATTGTGGAAAAAGGTCAGGTCGAGGTAACGTCCGGGCCGGATGACCGTACCCACATAAAGCGATGAAATGGGAATGAAAACAAACTCTCCGGCCCGAACCGATATCGCGCATTCGTTGTCTTTGACGATACTTACCTCCCCCTCCAGAATAAATATCAGATGATTGACTTTAACAGGCTCCTTTTGGTTGTTGAACCGTTTGCCTTCCGACATTTTCCCAAGCGTAAATCCCCCGAACGATTCGGTTTTGTAGTTCAGACACGAGGTGTGATCCGTTTTGTAATGCAACTGCATAATATTACCGTTTAAAAATAGCGTATTTCGCTGTGTCTGCCCGGCGAAAAAGGGTGCCACAGCGAGCATTATGTTTCACCATAATTTCACCGTTACAGCAATATAAAATACTGACAATAAAATAGAAACTAAATATATAGTGACACGCATGACGCAAGTTTAACATCGTGTGAATCGCCGTTTCCGGAAAGTGGGTTCCGAACGAATTATGTATCAATAATTCACAAGCAAAATCACACTGATTATCTCTATTGGAAATAGAGATTACAATAAAAACACACAATATGTTTTCGGATAAAATCGTCTGTGCCATCAGAGTTATGAATCTACTCGCCTACTCGCCACCAGGCCAAAGAAGTGCGCGGGGTATAGATGCGGGCTTCCTGAAGGAACTGCTCGGCGTGGAATACTCACTCTACAAATCCGTAATCAACACGCTCATCATCGGCAACATCTGTTACACCACGGCGCGCATGGTCTATCTCGGCAAAGGTGTCGAACGGGTGACTGTGTACGACCTGATGTACCTCTTCCACAAAGGGCTCCCCATGGGCGCCGCGACAGAGATCGACTGGAACAAAGGCGACTACCTGCACGACAGGCACTACGCGCGTCTGCGGCATCTGGAGACAGAAATCGAGGAAGAGCTCAGGCAGCGGCTGAAGAGCATGCACGTGCTGGCACTGCTCCACCCGGAAGCGGAAAACACGTCCGGGGAAGAAACGGGCCGCAGACCGGCCGACTCCCCCGGCGAAACGATCCGCGACCAGATTCCGGCACACGCGGACAGCCCACTGCCGGAACCCTCTTGAAAAAGATTCATTCCATTAACAAACAATATGTTTCACTAAAAGTCCCAAAATTCACTAAACCCCAATCTTATGAAGAAGAATTTTATCCTTGGATTAGCCGCAATAAGCATGCTGTCCTTTGCATCCTGCGAAACGGATCCCGCCGCCGAGAAAAACCCCGCAGACGGCGTGGTAGAGGGCATCCCCACCACAGCCACGATCACGCTGACGAACGCTCCCTCGACGATGGCGACCGAACCAGATGAACCAGGCGAATCGAAGATTGATAACGCCACGCTTTACGTATTCAACAACGCCGACGTACTGGAATCGATCGTACCGTTCTCGGTCGAAGACGTCAATGCAAAAAAAGTAACGTTCCAGACCACGACCGGCGCAAAACGTCTCTTCGTATGCGCCAACATGAACGACATACTTGCGCCCTTCAATTTCAAGACGGTTACGACCGCTGCCAACCCGACTGAGATCACCAATCTGGACACATTCAAGAAAACACAGGCAGACATAACCAACTTTACGTCCATAACCGCCAACAACAAATTCTGGATGACGAACCTGGAAGCACAGCCGGCCCAGGAGACAGTAACCACGACCGGCGCGAACAAATTCACGGTCACCATCGGCCGCGCGTGTGCCAAAGTAAGGCTTAAACTGGGTGCAGGCGTGGAAGGAAGCGGAGGTATGCTGAACGACCTCAAGTTCAAGACCAAAAACAACCCGAACACAATGTATCTGATGCCGGTTTATGAGGGCGCCAACTATACGGGCAAGCAACTGCTGACCCCGTATTATGAGGCGGGAACGACGGGAACCTACATCGACGGAAGCGCCCAGGTATCATTTACGACGGAAGGCGGCATATCCTACCTCACCGAGAACAGTAACGCGACAATCTTGGCTGGCAAAGCATCCTACCTGGAGGTTGAAGGCATCTGGACGCCGAATCCGGATCAGATCTTGGATAAAGACGGCAATCCCGGCACAGGATTGACAAACAACGACTTCTGGCGCGTCGCCCTAAAATCAGGAGGCGTAATCACGGGTTACAAGCCCGGCTGCTACAACGAACTTCCCTCAACGGGCCAGGTCGGTGAAGGTAATGAAGCCATTAAATACACGGGCGGCAAGTGCTACTACTCGATTTACCTTCAGGATAAGAACGCAGGCTCCGACCAGGAACTTCCGCTGCGCTACACGGTCAAGCGCAACACGCTCTTCGACGTGGTTATCTCCAGCATCAGCGGCCCCGGTGCAAACACCCCCGAGGGCGCGGTTCCCGATCCCACCCAACCCGTAGAAACGGTGGTAAACATGGAAGTTAGCATCACCATTGCACCTTGGACTGTCGCTAACCTGTCGGCCGGTATTTAGTAATTCGCCCGGAACCTGCCCCGACCGGAGCAGGTTCCGGGCAAATTATTTATCGAATCGCATATTATGAAAAACATATTCAAAGCAACCCTTTGCGTGCTCGCACTGTCGCTGGGGATGTTTTCCTGCAATACGGAAGATCCCGGAAGCGATACGGGCGGCGGCGAAGGCAAGGAAGGCCAGGTGGTAATCAACCTGGGCTTCGACAAGACTCCATCGACACAGGCTTCCTACCCTACGTCCACGGCCAAGCCCACGACCTCGTGGACGGACAACATCAAAGACTTGCACATCCTCTTCGTGAGCACCGCGGACAACCGCGTAAAGGCGGCCCGCGAACTTCAATTGCCCCAGGACGGCACAACCGGCACCCATAATTTCGTACTCCAGAACATTCCGGCCAGTCCGGCGGGCGCCCATTACAACGTGTACGTAGTCGCCAACTCCGCGACCGGAAACAACATCGAACGCACCTGGGAACCGGCCGCCGCCGTAGGGTACGAGATCAGCACCCTGCTCATGAAACTCCAGGAGAAAACCCTCGGGGAGAAACCGGCTCCTCCGGCCGAGAATCCAGAGAAGGATTCCAAGGGGTACGAGGAACCCGCGGAGATATTCATAGGCGTCCTGCCCAACGTGGATATACTCGCAGACCAGAACAACACGCTCAGCACGATCACGCTGAAGCGCGCCGTGAGCATGATGCGCGTGCGTATCAACCAGAGCCTCTCGGGCAATGAGTCTGTCCAGTTCGACGTAGACGAGGCGAGTTTCCGTATCCGCCGCGTCGGCACGAGCGTCAACGTGCTCAGCACGGTCGGCTTCGCTTCGCCCAAGCGCGAACAGGCGGTACTCTATGTCAAAGGCAAGTTCAACGACGCGGATCCCGAAAGCGGTTACAGCACGGGAACCATACTCGACCCGACCAACAAGCTGACCCTGTGGAAAGACATCAGGCTCCTCCCGGGAGGAAGCGAAACGGAAAGCAAGGAGAAGTTCGATATCGTGCTGATCGGCAAAGCGCCCGTCGGCTATATCCCGCTGTCACACACCACAGGCCTCACGGCCCCGGCCCTGGTGGCATGGAGCGGCGCCGTGCAGAAAGGCGTTACAGCCAACAACATCCTCGAAGTAAACCTGACGCTGAATTCCCGGGGCAAGTGGCTCGATGATCCCGACGATCCGGGTATTCCCGAACCCGGACAGTACGGCGACGTAACGATCGACGTCAATCTGGCGGACTGGGGAAGCATCGAGTCCAACGACATCCCCCTGTAACTCCCTCCCGGAGCAGCAATCCGTGGTTTCACGGACTGCTGCTCCTTAACCTTAACATCCGATGAAAAAGACTTTTTACTCGATTTTAGCATACATCTTTCTGGGGCTCACCGCTGTAATCTGCATATACGCCGTTTACGCATATGCGACCGGGGAAGGATTCTCCATGTGGCTGCTCTTAAAGGGGTTACTCGGATTGGCATGCGGACTGAGCCTGCTCGCCGAGGCCCGCAAACCGGGGGAAGGGGAAGAAACAGGAGAAAAAAACGAATAACCGGACAATCCGGAAACGAAATGCTGAAGGAACGGCTGCGAAAAGTACCGCAGGGAGCCCTCGGCATTTATAGATTCCGGCAGGGGGAAATCCACACGCCCAAAATAAATGAAAATGAAATTCTTGCCGAAATATACGCGAATGACTGCCGGGATACTCCTGCTCTATTCCCTCGCATCATGCACATACGACTATTTCGTAGACGAAAATAACCTCTGGATATACGTTCCGCAGGTCAAAGAGGGTACGATACGGGACTTCTACATCGCATTCCACGACGAAGCGGGCAGCCATATGCGCAGCAGCCATATTTATGCCCCGTTCAATAAAAACGAGCTTATGCTCGACGGAACGTTACGCTTCAAACTCAAGCCGGAAGAAACCAGCGTCACCTGTTTCGCCCAAATCGGGGACATGCCCGTAAGCGAGGGGCAGCTCTACTCGGACTCCTATCTCTCGGCAAAGCCCCTGAAGGGCGCCGAACACACGTTCACACCGCTCCCGGCAGGCTCCAAAACCGGTACGCAGAACAAAAGCACGGCCACGGGCAAGCCGACCGACCCCGATCAGCCCCGCTTTTCCAAAACCAGGCTGTCGTTATACCCCATCGGGCATCCCGACGCAAAAAAGATACATACCATCGACATCAGCGAAGAAAATTCCTACAACGGAAAAATCACGAACGAATTCAAGAATTTCGCCGGGTTGGGAGTCACCCGCATAGAAATACACTACACGGGACTTGCAACCCGCCTCTGTTTCGACGGACACTTCGACAATTTCACGCCACAGGACAAAATTCAGGTAAGTTACGACCTGCCCGCCGCCGGACAGGCCGGGCCGGATTACAGCTTCTCAGAGAGCTATTTCCCGTCATCGGGCTATGATATAGACGCTCCCGACGCTCCCGGGACGGCCCTGACTCCGCTGAAAGTCGTTACATATTTTTATGATGACAACGAAATCATCGGACGTTTCGCTTTCGATTCGGGCAATCTGAACGACGGCGGCATGGAACCTCCCGTCGACGAGAACGGCGATAAGATAGACGGCCCTGTTTATTTAACCCCCGGGGCTCAACTCACCTTCACTTACAAGGGTTTCACACTCGTGGCGATCAAACTCTCCGAGTGGGGCGATATCGGTTCAGGAGGTACGACGGATATGTAAATTCCACATGAAAACCCAAAAATACAAACCATAAAAGTCCGATGAGAAAACTATCACGAATACTGGCACTGGGTTCCATTCTCCTGTTCACAGCACCGACAGCGAAAGCCCAGGCGATCAAGACCAATCTGCCGCTCTTACTGGCCGGCACTCCTAATGTCGGCGTGGAATTTATGCTCAGCCAGCAATTTACGATGAATGCCGACATTCTCTGGATGCCCTATATGTTCAAGAAGCACGAAGAGGTCTTCCGCGCCCTGATCGGCAGCGTAGACATGCGTTACTACGTCAAGCCGCGTTACTACTACACCAACAACATGTACGACGGTTTTTACCTCGGGCCTTACGTCGCAGGAGGCAATTTCAATATCGGATTATGGCAAGGCGAGGACAAAGAGAGTTACCGCCGCAAAGGCTGGGGCCTTTCGGCAGGCATATCACTCGGCTATAAGTTCTACCTGTCGAAACATTTTCGCCTCGATCTGAATCTCGGCATCGGATACGCCCACCTGCAATTCGACAAATACCAGCTCGGAGGCGAGTGGAACGGATATGCACTGGAATTAAAAAACACGCGCGCATGGTTCGGGCCGACAAAATTCGGAATCCACCTGACTTACAACATCTTCAAATAATCGGGCAACATAAATTACGTCTATGAAAAAATATCTTCTACTAATATTGCTCGGCACCTTGCTTGCCGGAAACGCATTCGGCGCCCGCAAAGAAATTCCAGACCGTGTACCGAAAGACCAAATGCCCCCTTCGGCGGGGCGGCTTTTCCGTACCGGGCGCATTGAACGAAGCGCGGACGTCAATTTCGTCCGCGGGGATTTCCGTCGTGCAATGACCCTTTACCGGCGTGCGCTCGCTGCCATCGAGAAAAAGTACGACAACGAACGGCTGACCCTGGAGCAGCGTAAAGCACTCTACGGAGACCGTAACGTCCTGGCCCTGAAAATGGCGAGGAACTACATCCTGCTGCAAGACCCCGAAAATGCAGTAACATATTATGAAAAGGTCTGCGCAGCGGCCGACACGCTGATGACGGTCAACGATGTCTGCTTCTTCGTCGACGCCCTCCGGCGTTTAGGAAACAACCAGCAGGCGGAAATCGCAGCCCGCAACTTCGCTTTCCGTCAACCCTACTCCCGCAACCAGCGTTACATCAATACGCTTGCATCTCTTTCCAACGTGCAGCGGTACTACGGCCGTGGGGATGCGGATTACAGGGTGACCCTGCAGACCCTGAATACCCCCGAGGCCGAATACTGGCTCGGGGAGTGGAAGGGCAAACCGTTTTATGCCGTAAGCCGCGGTCAGATGCAGGATCCGCTGAAGATCTTTTATCACCGCACACAATTCTATTCGCTCTACGACGGAACCGTCCCCGAAATGTTCCGCGACATCCCCCGGGAGTTACAGCGAGGGCCGCTGGCCTTCAGCCCCGACGGGAAGACGATGATCGCCACGGCACTGGTATACCGTAACACCGACCGCATCATATCCACCGATCTCGACGCCGGCCTGTTCGTCAACCAACTCTATTATTCACGCTTCGACAGCGTACGCGGCCGCTGGAGCGATTTCCAGTCCCTGTTCGAGCATCAGGAGGGACACTCCTACGGCCACCCGGCTTTCTTCAACAACGGAAAATCCCTGATATTCTCTTCCGACCGGGAGGGCGGCTACGGCGGCATGGATCTCTACATGACGCATTGGGACGAACAGAAGGGCAATTGGGGTGAACCGGTCAACATGGGACGCGCCGTCAATACCGAGGGAGACGAAATTTACCCTCGTGTAGTGGGCGACGCCCTCTATTTCGCGTCCAACGGCATGGAAGGGTTCGGCAGTTACGACATATACCGGATGAGTATGGTAGACGACATACTGGTTCCGGGAACCCTTTTCCATTATCCGTATCCGGTCAACTCGGTATACAACGATTTCGGAATATTCTTCGACGGGGCCAAAGGCTATTTCATCTCGGATCGCCGTGGCATCGCCGGGAAAGATGACATCTATACGTTCGACAATACGATTTCGCCGCTGAGCAGCAAGTCGGCGATAGGTGTTTCGGCCGAGTACTCGGCCATGGTCGGCAACCTGAACCTGATCTCAGGACTCGGCAACAGCAACACCGAAAGTTACGAAGCCCAGATCATCGAGTCCGAAATATACCCGCAGCCCTCGGTCGGGGACATACTCATAAGCGTTTATTTCGATTTCAACAGCGACGCGTTGAACAAAGAATCCCTGGATAAACTTTGTAACGTAGTGGAATCAATGGCATTCAACAATTTGAAGGAGATTTCGGTCTTCGGGTACGCAGATGAATTCGGGACTGAGAAATACAACCTCGGCCTGTCGGAAAAGCGGGCCATGGCCGTAGCAAAGGCACTTGTCGAACTGGGAGCCGAGCCTACCCTCTACCCCGAAGGCAAAGGACGGCTGAAGGTTCCCCGCGAAGCATTCATGGAGGCGCTGCGCAAAAAGAAAGAGCACAGTACGGGAATCGGCGTCCCGGAGGATCAGCACATCCCGGTTGCCCTCACGTTCGAGGAACAGACCGAGGTGACTCGCAAAGCTCGGCGCGTGGATGTTGTCGTCAGGAAAAAATAATAACCCGGAATTCGGATCGATCAAAAAACTTACAATACAATGAAAACAGGAAAGAATATCTTTTGGGCGTTCGGCATGGCGATGGCGATTTTTGCCGCCAGCCGGGTGCAGGCACAGTTCATGCCGGTCGTGTACGACCGTTCGTACGGCAAGGAAATCCACTATGAACAAGTTTGTCCGGATTTTAGCAACGGCGACGTCGTTGCTGTCGGGGAGAACGGCGGGCATCCTATGGTGATATGGCTCAACCGCTTGGGCGAAAGTATCCTTTCGCGCAAGTTTCCGGCAGGGGATTTTGCGAAAATCACGAATGTCTTTCCCCTGCAGGACGGCAAAGTGCTGCTGGTCGGCTGCCGCACGGTTCCGCCGCGCGACAACCGGGGTGCCACGGGACGCGCCATCGTCCTGACCTCCAATGGGGTCGTAGAGCAGGACGTGCGCGTGGGAGAGCCCGGGTCGTGCATCACATTGGGGAGGCAACTGGCGGACGGCAGTTTGATCCTCGGCGGGGACTCCCCGGCCGTAACCGGGGGCCGCAAACCTTTCGTATGCAAAATTTCACCCTCGGGACGCGTGATATACAATTATATTCCCACCGCGGGCGAAGTTTGCGTCGGGCTGAACGTATTGGGCAGCTCCACTGAGTACCTTCATGTGGCATTCTCGTCGAAAGACAATGAAGGCAGCTGCGTGGTGCGTCTCGACGAACGTGGAAAGCCGTTCTTCATTACCCAGCTTCCCGACCGCACATTCCATATCGAGAAGATGGCTTCGACCGTCGACGGCGACCTCTATTTGGTTGGCGAGGGCCAGAAAGCGGGGGGAGCAGTAATCAAAATACGCCCTGAAGGCGATATTGTTTTCCAGAAACAGATCGTCCCCACGTCGGTAGAGACAAAACTCGATCAGTTGATCGTCTGCCCCACGGGCGAGATCATGGTCGGCGGAAACGACCTCACCAATTCATATTATGCCCAACTGCGTCCCGACGGGACGGAACTCATCTCGCAGGTGGATCGCGGTGTGATCGCAGGCATCACGCACGACCCCGTATCAGGCTCCTGCGTGGCAAGCCTCTACAATCCGGAAACCTCACAAGGCAAAATCGTCAAGTTCTCACGGCAGGGACACCGCATGTACGAAAAGAACACGGCCGCCAGCTACACTTCGTTACGCATCAACGGCAACGGGGACTTGCTGATGGGCAGCCCGACGACGGGCCGCCTGAGTATGCTTTCCTCGCTGGGCGAACTGCTTTTCGACCGTTACGTCGTCGAAAACACACCGACGCCTTTCGCGGCAGCATCCCTTCCAGCCAATGGCGAAGCGGTATTCCTCTCAGACGGAAGCCGCATCATAAAACTGGCACACGGCATCTACATGAGCGACATCCAGGTCAGCAAACCCATCATGGGAAGTGCCACCGCAACATTCACCGTAACCCTTTCCGGCTACTCCTTTACGCCCGAAGGCGCCCCGCTGCCCGTAACGGTCGACTACAAAACCCGTCCGGTGACCGCCTCAGAGGGCGTTAACTACGACCCCGTGGCGGGAACACTCTCGTTCGTGCCTTCGACGGACGGCAGCGATCGTTACCTCAATAAATTCGCGGTAGAAGTACCTATCAATGCCAACGATTTGCTGGAGGGCAGCCGTACGTTCAACCTCGATCTTTCGAACATCAGCAACAGTTATCTGATCCGCTCCTCGAGCCAGGCCCTGATCAAAGACCAGCCGGCCATAGTACGCCTGATCGGCACCAAGGCTGGCATCGAGGGTGAACAGGACATCGTTTATGAACTGGGCATCTTCAAAACCAACGGCGTGGCGCTGACCAACGCCACGCGTGCCAACATCGTGATCGACGGAATCTACGGCAAAGGCACGGCCGACCAACTGGACTTCGACATGGGACGGCTCCCGCGCCTGACCATCCAGCCTGACATGCACAGCGGGCAGTATCGTGTGCAAACGAAGGAGGACACCCGCTATGAATCGGTCAAAAGCGTCGTCATAGATTTCAGCCAGATTTATGCCATGAGCGACACAGACGTCCACTTCAGCAGTTCCGTGCTGAGCTGCAAGGGAGAACTTTACGACCAGCCGGCGTTAGTAGCCATCGAGTCGTTGGGCGATTTCGGCCGCAAGAACAATGTCGTCTCCGGCTTCTTTAAGGTGTCGCTGCTCCGGGCGAAAGACGGGGCGCTGCTAACCAACTGCAGCGGCGGCGATATCCTGATCGACGCCGCCATCGACCAAAGCACGACAGGCCAGTTGGGACAGGATTTCGTACTGACCAACCTGCATGACCTGCGCATCTGGGGAGACGACAAGAGCAGCACCGTTAATATCAACGGTATGGTACTCTACTCGCCGGACGCCGCCTCACGCAACGTAGTCGTCAAACTCAACGGCGCAAAAGCCGTGGCCGACGGAGGTAAAATCTCAGTCAGTCCCTCCAAGGCCATTTCAGGGTTCGTTATCCGCAACAAATAGGTTCCGCGGAAATGAAATCCTTCCAGTTACTTCTCTTAATCGGGTTTCTCCTGGGTGTGCAATGTATGCGCGCCCAGGGAGATACCCTCAGCCGTATTCCTCCGGTTCTGCACGATGTGCGACAGGGGCATATCTCCACAGGCGCCCAGGAAGCCAACCACCGCCACTCCCTGTCCCTGCAATGGGGTGTGTATATCCCTACGGGCAAAGGTTTCCTGAATCGTGCGACCACCATATCGCCGGTTCTCGAATGGGAATGGCGCGCTTCGAACGCGGTTTCCATCGGAGCCGGGATTGGATATACCCGCGGAGCCGAGCGTAATTACACCCGGGATACGTATGAAGGCGACCTGGTGACAGGGCCGTCCGACCGCAGCCTGACACTCATGCCCCTTACGGCCCACTTCCGCTGGTTCCCCACGACGTCGCCGCAACACCGCCTACGGCCGTTCATCGGAGCCGGAATAGGCGTACAGTACGCCGTATTCCGAATCGAAGGCGAACTGATCAACAAATCGGAAGTCCAGTCATGGGGTGCCGTAGTAAGGCCAGAGGCTGGCGTCAGCTTCTGCCCGCAGCAAAACGGCCGTATCTGCATCGAAATCAAATGCGGCTGGCAGTATGCCACCAACAAGTTCCCCATAATGAGCATAGAATCGCTTCAGGGCGTGCAGATCAGCGCCGGCGTGCGCTACAAGTTTTAGACATTCTCCGCAGAAGGAAAGACAAAAACAAAAAGGCTATGAAGAGCAAACTGATTCGATATACATTACCATTGATGACATTCCTTGCGGCTGCTTGCTCCAAGACCCTGGATCAACCTCCGGTGGAGACAAAAGAAGCCCCCGTTACGATCCGCACCCAAGCCAACGGAGGGAATGACACCAATCAACTCAACGCCTCGGAAACCGCCGTAAAGTCGGTGCGCATCTATATTTTCGACGGCGGCAAACTGGATCGGATGCAATACTTCGACACACCGGACGGCGGCATACAACTGAAAATGCGCGCCAAGGTCGGTTCCGGCAAGACGTTCTGCGCCGTAGTCAACGAACTGCCAGAGGTGAAAGACGAACTGGACAACGTCGGGACGCCCGGCCAGCTAAACGCCGTAATGTACTCACTGGCTGGCTATATAGCCCCCGACCGTAATATCGGGATGGGGGACGCCTCGCAGACCGAAAGTTATTTCCTGCCTTTTTACGGGCAGACCGACAACGTGACGATCACAGAGGACGGAGCCGCCCTGTCGCTCGAAATCGAGCGCGCCGTAGCACGCATGGACGTATACCTGCGCGCAGAAGAAAAAGCCGTTCTCGACTGTCACGTCACTCCTGCATCGACCCTGAAAGTCGAACGCAGCTCTGCGAAAGGCTATTTCGCCCCGGCAACGCCCAACCAGACGCCGGGCGCCGACCGCACGTTCACGTCCGGTACGACAACACGATTGGACAAAGCGACAAGTACGGATAAAAGCAGCTACAAAATAATTTTCTCCTTTTACCTGCCGGCCCAGCAGTTTGCACAACCGGAAAACCGGCTTCGGTTGACCCTTGCCGACCTGACATGGGGAGAAGACACGAAATGGACTTACAAGCCGTTCCTCTTCGGAGATCATATCCCCGCGTTCGACAATACGATCCGGCCCAACAAGGTTTACAAATTGTACTGCACGCTTTCACAGGCGGCTTTCCCGGTCGATATTTCCGTCGTGGTCGAGGACTGGGATGTAAAGGTACAACACGGAGGACTGTAATCCGGGGGGGGGCAAGCGTGACTCCCGTATTCGGAACGCCCGGGAGTCATCCCGGGATGGACACATTCCCGGAGCCTGCAGGAAATATGCACCGGCTGAAACTATGCAGACCAGGAAACTATGGCTGCGGATGCAGCCGAAATAACAGGTGCCGCCACGACAACAACCGCGTAAACAGGCGGGAACGAAATTCCAACGGAAAAATGAGAACGTCAAATCTGAACAGGCTCCTCCGGCACACCGCACCGCACCGATTTCTGTTGTTGTGCCTGCCGTTCACAGCCTCCTGTTCCGAAGGCTCCGGGACGGAGCCCTGCGCCGGGCTGCCGACACGCACCGTACTGGTTTACCTCGCCGGCGACAACAACCTCGAGGAAATCGGCCGCACACCGGAACTGCTCAGGCAAGGCTGGAAAGATACGGGTAGCAAATGCCTTATTTACTACGACGCACCGCAAGCTGCGCCGAAACTTTTCGCACTGACCATCCGGCATTCCGATGCCTCCTCCGTCCTCGCGACCGTTGAAGAGTATCCGGAAGAGAACTCCTCTTCGGCCGGTGTTTTCGGCCGCGTAGTCGCCGACGTCGTGCGAAAATATCCCTCGGACAGTTACGGGTTGATCTTTGCCTCGCACGGAAGCGGATGGCTTCCGTGCGGTGCGCTTTCCGACCCGACACGCACGATCGGCGACGACCGAACCCCCGGAACAACGGGTGGGGCAAGGGAAATGGAGATCACAGACTTTGCAGCGGCAATCCCCGACCACCAATTCGATTTCATTATTTTCGAGGCATGCCTGATGTCGGGAATCGAAGTAGCCTATGAACTGCGTAACAAGACGGACTATCTCCTGGCGTCGTCGGCAGAACTGCTGGTTCCGGGTTATGCCCCCGTCTACCCCACGGCTTTCCAATACCTTTTCGACACAAACCTGGGGGTGCCGCAGGCCCTCGAAAAATTTGCCGGGAGCTATTTCAATTACATCGATACCCGGAACGGTGCTTACCGTTCGGCGACGCAAAGCATCGTATACACCCGGGAAATGGATGCCTTGGCAATTTTGGCCGGGAAAACGACGGGCAATACACACGGACGATGGGATGACGCCTTGCTTGGCAAGCTCCAGCATTTCGACCGTCCCGGCAGTTACGGCGACATCCCTGCCAGACCCCGTTACTTCGATTTCGGGCAATATATGGCATACCTCGCCCCGGAGCGGCAGGCCGACCTGGATGCCCTGCTGCGAAAAACAGTCGTCTGGAAAGCGGCGACACCGGAGTTCATGGCCGGGTACAACGGCTTCACGATCCTGACGCACAGCGGGCTGACGACCTATATCGAACAGGACGAATTTCCGGAGCTGAATGCCGCTTATAAAAAAACGGCCTGGTGGAAAGCAACGCATGTGCAGAAGTAATACATTACCGGAAGGCCGCAACGCAGGCAAAACAGACGAAAAAACAGGCCAAAGAGCCTACGCCTGCGGTTAAAATATTTTATCCGAATAACTTTTTGAGCGTTTTGGATAACTGAATAACAAAAAACACTCCCGACCTTTGCAGACAACGAAGATCATTCCGGTATCGAAACCCCAAAAGGCGCGACAGAAAGACAGTAATGAATGAACAGTAAACGAATCATAGCTACGGCGAAATTGCCCGTCCTGCATGCGATCGTGCTGGCATGCGTACTCCTTTTACCAAGCGGATGCCTGAAGGATCTGGGCGGGGAGCAGCAGAAAGCCCCCGTAAAAACAGAGGAGGTTATCCTAACGATCGCAAACACGGGGAACAGCGCGGAAGCTACGCGGGCAAGCGATATCAACGACGAGTGCAAAGTTGAAAAAATCTTGGTTTTGCAACTTGAAGCGGGCGAACCGAATATAATACGCCGCATGTCCGAGGGAGAGCCCGTGGACGGATCACCGGGGAGTTTCCGGGTAGAGTTACTCGAGACTGCCGGCAGTGAAAAATGGAAAATCATTGTGGCAGGATACACAGCTGACTTCGAATTCTGGCCTGATCCATTTAAGTATTTGGGACAACCTTATAAGAATCTTACAAATGCCCTAGCGGGTACGTACCATCTGCCTATTAGCAACTCTACGGTAACAGCCCTCGGAGTAAGCGCAGGAATGGCCTACCTTAACGGAAGCAGTGACCTGAAGGTCTCCGAATGCCTGAACGGCCTGTCGATAAAGCTTTTGCGAGCGTTCGCAAAGGTGGATATTGGGGTCGGAAAATACAACGAGAAAAACAATACCTGGAGCAATTCGGGCCCCGGTAAAATCCCCTTCGAACTGGTATCGGTAGAGGTGCGTAGTATCCGTCAGGATGCGAAAAAATTTTTCAATATCGACAAAGAGACTTTCGACCCGTCGATTCCCGCCGTCAAAAAGGCAAGCATAAAAGAGACTTTCAAGAACTATGGCACTTGCCAATACTCCGGTTCCGCCATTATTTCAGGGACTTACATCAAAAATACAATCTACTTCGTCGAAAATGAGCTGAGCGGCACCCGCTACGATAAGGATCACCTCAAACGCCCGAGGCTCATCATCGGCGGCAAATACGACGGCGGCCCGATAACCTATTACCGAATCGACTTCTCCGGGCTGGACGGCGGGTCGAAGGACTCATTCACTTCGGATATCCTCCGCAACCACCTGTATCGCTTCACCATCAACAGCGTCTCGGGCCCGGGCCAGGAAACAGCCAACGAAGCGGATGCAACCATACCGGAAACACTCGATTTCACAACGGCCATCGAGCCGTGGAAAACCGGCGCAGAGGACACCCCGAACCAGCAGATCGGATATTATATGAATTACGAAGGCCTGAACGGGGAGCACACCCATACGCAACAAACGGGCCCCATCCCGGTCAAAACCCGGACATGGAAGGGACGCCAGCCGAGCAACATATTCGATTACAACACATTCTACGGCGAGGCGGATAATTTTTGGGCACACTTGCCCAGCGCAGACCCGGGAAATTGGAACGGCGACCTCTACGCAACGGCAAACGGCGAGGTCAACCCTTCCGAGTACAAATTCGCGGCCCTGAAAACCGAAGGAGCATACCCGACGCTGATGATCGCTGCCAACAATTTGGTCAACGTCAAGGGGGATAACACGTTTCCCTGGAAAGAAGGGCAGGCGCTGACCGCATTCGACATGTGCCGCGCCTACAACGGCGGAGGATTCAGCGACTGGCGGCTGCCCCGCCTTTCGGAACTCGCACTGATGTACGCAAACAGGGCGGCATTGGAGGCTCTCAGCGGCTTCGAGCCTTTCGGAGAGAATGCGGTCTACTGGAGCGGTTCCGAATACGGAGTGGAACGGATCCTAAAATCCTCCGAGGCCTGGACCTTCACGTTCACTACGACAGACACGGCGGAGGTATTCAATAAAGACGTCAAGAGCGCCAGGCACCTCATCCGCTGCGTGCGCCAGCCATAAAGTCCCGAAACGGCCGCCAACCGGAGAGGGCCCGCGGGGCGGCGGGCAGAAGCAATGCAACCACGGCCCGCGGAGAGGGGCAGGAGCTATGTAACAATGGCCCGCAGGAACAGGTGCAGATGTAACCACAGCCCGCGGGGCGGCGGGCAAAACAGGAAGAAAATGAAAATTCTGAACAGATATTCCAAACCTAATTCCCGACGGCACGAGCCGGGGTGCGGTCGCATTCGCGGTGTGCCGCCCGGCTATATATTCTTGTTCGCAGCGTCCTGTCTGGCAATGAGTTCATGTACCTGGGAAGAGTTTCCCGATGAGCCGGCCGTATTGCAGAAACCCGTCGCGCTGAGTTTCGCCACTGCTGTGGAAACCGCCCCGGAAGCAGACACGCGGGTCATCAGGCCGGGTACCGATTTCGGAGGGAACGCGTATTTCCCGGTCGGGCAGTACGCTATCGGCATTCACCTCTATAACCTTAACGGGAGCGAGGTATTCGAAGGCTCGGACAACATGCGGGGACTGATGGAGATAACCGGAACCGGAACCGGAACGGATAACGATGAGTGGAAGTACTGGAACAGCCAGGGGGCTCCGGTTACACCCCAAGGTTTTCCCGGAACCCGGATCCGACGAATGGCCTACACACCCTACGACCCCAAAGCCACAATAGACAGCATTCCTTTCGATTTCACGAAAAAGGTCAACGTCGATCCGCAGTACGGCCAAGCCAACCTGCTGCTTTGCAGCACCGGAGAGACCGATATCCCGGCAGACCCGCTGGCAAACCCCATCGAGCTCAAATTCAAGAATGCCTACACGAAAGTAGTGCTCCGGATCACGAAGAAAGAGGATAAGAACGACAACCAAAATATAGGCAAGGTGACCGAAACGGCGATCGACAACCTGACCGCCGAGTGGATCAAAAGCCGGGGCGGCATCGACCCGGCAACGGGCTATGTCAAACCTACGTCGGAGCCAGGCAAAATATGGAACGACTCGACCGCCATGCTGACGACGAGAGAGCCGGTAGAATTCACATTCCTGGTTCCGGCGTTCATGGACAAGGATGTGCAGGACGACAATTTCGGATTCGTCCTGCAGATCGACGGACAGCAGCGCCTATTCCCGCTCAAAAAGAGCCAGCTCAACACTGGCGCCGATGCCGGAAACAACAAGACATACGGATTCGAATCGAACAGGATCAACACCTACAACCTCGTATACAACAATTCGCTGCTGTTCCTGTCGTTGCAAAGCTGGAACTCCGTCGATGCGAGCGCCGGCTTCGGCCAGACCGCAGAGCACAACCCGACGTTCTGGTTCGACCTGAGTTTGGGGCCAACTCCTCCTCAGGGAACAGGATACTATTTTCTAACCCAATCTCAGCAAATAGAAGAATATTCCGAAACCTCCGAACTGAATTACCCCAAGGATCCCACGGAAGATCCGTATAAGAATTATAAATTCATCTATCGCACAGACCATCTGAACAACACCTACCTGAGTTCCGTGCTGCTGGGCGGAAACGGCCCCACAGTCCCGGAGAGCGAGGGCGAAAGATTATATTCCGTCCACGAGCAACCCTACGTCAAACTGCAGGTAACCGCACTCGACGTAGGCGGCAAGGCGGTGGTATGGCAGGACGGCAGAGGCGGACTGATCGCCAAGGACGTATGCCGGAACTACCGTGGCAACGGCTTCACCGACTGGCGGCTGCCCCGCGTCACCGAGATGAAGCTCATCATGATGTGGGCCGTTTTCAACCGCAACCAGATGGGAAGATTTTTAGGAACGGACAACGCCACCCTGGAAAAAGAGGATGCGAAACCCTACTGGACTGCCACGGAAGCCGATATGGGAACCCCAGGCGAGGTCGACGAAAATGAGACCGCCTGGTATGTACAAGGTTATTACTCCAAACTCGGCGGCGGTAAACGGAATTATAAGGTAGCGACCCGGAACAAACAGGAGGCGGCCTTTATCCGCTGCGTCCGCGAAATGTAAGCGACGAACCCCAGTATGAAGAAAAAACCGATATACCTGCTTTGCGCCGCCTGCCTGGCGTGGAGCTGCACGAACGATCCGACGGCCGACCCGGCCGGGCTGGCCGGCACCTCTTCCGGAGAACTGGTGCCCGTGAGTCTGGAGCTGCGAATGACCGATTTCGCGGCACCGCCGACCCGGGCCACGCAG
>UMID01044963.1_pt1 | contig 33779 bp, 28 predicted proteins | sample 1965691 | NCBI WGS metagenome assembly UMID01 (sample SAMEA4836115, study PRJEB28245) | human gut metagenome | biome: gut microbiome; material: fecal sample | place: Denmark | collected 2008 | reverse complement strand
CCGCACCCAAAAAGTTGCATTTATAAGTTGAACTCAAGAAATAAATTCCGCCTGTGACAATCCGATTGTCGATCCGGATACACAAAATATTTATCATGGCGGCAACTTCCACGGAGATTACATTTCTTTCGAAATGGACAAGTTGAAAATTGCCGTGACCAAGCTGACTATGCTTTGCGAAAGACAGATTAACTATCTGTTCCACGACCGTATCAATGGCATCCTGCCTCCGTTTGTAAATTTGGGAGTGCTTGGATTGAACTATGGTTTACAGGCTTCACAATTCACTGCAACCTCCACCACAGCGGAATGTCAGACATTATCAAATCCGATGTATGTACACAGTATCCCCAACAACAATGATAATCAGGATATTGTCAGCATGGGAACCAACTCGGCTCTATTAGCAAAAACAGTCATTGAGAATTCTTATCAGGTGATGGCTATCCAGTTTATGGGAATGGCACAAGCTATCGACTACCTGAAAATACAGGATCGCCTAAGTTCCAAAAGCAGGCAGGTTTATGAAGAAATACGCAGTTTCTTCCCTGTATTTACCAATGACACACCTAAATATAAAGAGATAGAAATGATGATAGACTATCTCAAAAAAGAAGATAAATAAAATGAAATATGCATTAGTAACCGGAGGAAGCCGAGGTATCGGCCGTGCTGTCAGTTGTAAACTGGCGGAAATGGGCTACTTTATACTGATAAATTATCAGAATAATGACGCAGAAGCGGAGAAAACGTTGCAGTTAGTACAGGAAAAAGGAAGTAATGGCGAGTTGATGAAGTTCGATGTGACCGACCCTGCCGCTATCACCCTTGCTTTGGGCAACTGGGCTTCCCAACACCCTGACGAATATATCGAGGTACTGATAAACAATGCAGGTATCCGCAAAGACAACCTGATGCTCTGGATGACAGGAGAAGAATGGAGCAAAGTGCTCGATATCAGCCTGAACGGATTCTTCAACGTGACACAGCCTTTATTGAAGAATATGCTGGTCAAACGTTATGGACGTATCGTAAATATCGTGTCATTGTCGGGCATTCAGGGAATGCCCGGCCAAGCCAATTACTCCGCAGCCAAAGGTGGCGTAATAGCTGCTACCAAAGCACTGGCACAGGAAGTTGCCAAGAAGAAAGTAACAGTCAATGCAGTAGCTCCGGGATTCATCCGTACGGATATGACGGAAGGAATTGATGAGAACGAATGGAAGAAACATATTCCCGCGGGACGTTTCGGCACTCCGGAAGAGGTTGCCGACCTGGTCGGTTTCCTGGCATCTCCAGCCTCATCCTACATCACAGGAGAAGTGATTTCCATCAACGGAGGACTATATACTTAAAATAAAAGCATAGAATAGACAAAATAATGAAAAGAGTTGTTATCACGGGAATGGGGATTTACTCTTGCATCGGCAAGAATCTGGATGAAGTAAAAGACTCACTATATAATGGGAAATCGGGAATTGGCATAGACCCGGTACGGAAAGAATTGGGTTATTTTTCTGCATTAACGGGGATATTGGAACGTCCCGACTTGAAGAAGTTGTTGGACCGCCGTAAACGTCTCTGTCTACCGGAGCAGGGAGAATATGCTTATCTCGCTACATTAGAAGCTTTCCGTAATGCCGGTATTAATGAGGATTTTCTCGAAGCCAATGAAGTGGGTATTTTGTATGGCAATGATAGTAGTGCCGCTCCTGTTATTAATGCAGTGGACATCATTCGTGAAAAGAAAAACACTGCACTGGTAGGTTCCGGTTCTATTTTCCAGTCGATGAATTCCACCGTGACAATGAACCTGTCAGTTATTTTCAAACTAAGAGGGGTCAACTTCACCATTGCCGGAGCCTGTGCAAGCGGTTCTCACGCTATTGGTATGGGTTACCTGCTTATAAAATCGGGATTACAGGATTGTATTCTTTGCGGTGGCGCACAAGAAGTCAATCCTTATGCAGTAGGAAGTTTCGACGGACTAAGCGCATTTTCCACCCAGGAAGCAGCCCCCGAGAAAGCCTCGAAACCTTTTGATAAACGACGTGACGGACTGATTCCGAGTGGAGGAGCCGCCAGTCTGGTATTAGAGAGTTATGAATCGGCTGTAAAAAGAGGAGCTCCCATTTTGGCCGAAGTCATCGGTTACGGTTTTTCATCCAATGGAGATCACATCTCCGTGCCTAATGTGGACGGCCCGAAACGTTCTCTTCAAATGGCCATCAAAGATGCAGGGATTGCACTCGAACAGATCAGCTATATCAATGCACACGCCACCTCAACTCCGGTAGGTGACTTGAACGAAGCGAAAGCCATTGCGGAAGTATTTGAAGGGCATCACCCATATGTGACCTCCACAAAGTCCATGACAGGACATGAAATGTGGATGGCCGGTGCCAGTGAAGTGATTTATTCCACCCTCATGATGAACAACGGTTTCATCGCTCCCAATCTCAATTTCGAGGAACCGGACGAGGCCTCTGCACAATTAAATATACCTACCCAACGGGTAAACCTGGAATTTGATACGTTCCTTTCCAACTCATTCGGATTCGGAGGAACCAATTCCACGCTAATCATACGCAAAATCAATCCATAATTTACTAAAGAAAACAGATATATGACAAACGAAGAAATCATCGAGAAAATAAGAACCACTCTGGCAGAAGAGTTTGAAGTAGACATCGACGTCATCCAGCCGGATGCACCGTTAATGGAAACTCTTGAACTGGACAGCCTGGACTTGGTCGATATGGTGGTACTGGTAGAAAAGAACTTCGGCTTCAACGTAACCGGACAAGATTTTGCGGGTATCAAAACCTTCCAGGACTTCTACGATCTCGTTATCACCCGTATGCAGGAAGCCAAGTAAATATGTCGACGTGGAAAGGCAAAACCCGGGGAGGAACATTCGGATACTTATTCTTTATTTACCTGATTAAGTATCTGGGCATTACTGCCGCTTATATATTTCTAAGTCTGGTAGTATTGTACTTCGTACCGTTTGCTCCGAAAGCCACTAAAAGCACCTGGTTTTATGCCCGCCACATCCTGAAATACAACCGAATACGCTCTTTGGTTATGTTGCTGCGCAACTATTACCGATTAGGGCAAATCCTGATTGACAAGGTAGCCATTGGCAACGGAAAAGTCAGTCAATATCGGTTCGAATTCGAACAGTATCCGGAGTTTCTGCAATTACTGAACAGTGAACAGGGAGTGATTATGATTGGCGCCCATGTGGGAAACTGGGAAATAGGCGTTCCTTTCTTCGACGATTATGGAAAGAAAATCAATATCGTGATGTATGATGCCGAACATCGTAGAATCAAAGAGATATTGGAGAAAAATGGTCAGGATAAGGATTTTAAGATTATCCCCGTCAACGAAGATAACCTGACACACGTTTTCCGTATTACCGAGGCGTTAAACAAGAAAGAGTATGTATGCTTCCAGGGCGACCGTTATCTGAATAAAGAGAAACTGCTGACAGGAACACTCCTGGGACAGAAAGCTCCTTTCCCTGCCGGTCCTTTCCTGCTTGGTTCGCGAATGAAAGTTCCAGTGGTATTCTACTTTGCCATGAGAGAGCCGGGCAGAACCTACCGTTTTCATTTTATAAGGACGGAACCAGTCATACGAACCAAAGAAAAGAAAGCAGAGACAGCTCTGCTCGAACAATATACGGCCGCTTTGGACCAGATACTGAAACGCTATCCGGAACAATGGTTTAACTATTACTCATTCTGGGAAACCACAAGTGACGGTTCGCTCTCAAAGGATTGAAAATAGAAAGATATAACAAAATAAAGATGCAACAGAATCAATATGATAAGGAACCGTTGACCGCGGTAGAGGCACAACGCCTGGCACAAGAAATAGCTTTCGGGCCCATCGTGTTTCAGGTATCACGCCTTATGCTCAAATTCGGTATTTTTCAGTTACTGGCCGACGAACGCGCTGGCATGACACAAGAAGAAATCAGCAAGGCTTGTGGGTTGTCTTCTTATGCGACACAAGTTTTGTTGGAAGCCTCATTAACCATCGGTACCGTATTGCAGCACGAAAACCGTTACCGCCTTGCCAAAGCCGGATGGTTCCTGCTCAACGACAAGATGGTACGTGTCAATATGGATTTCAACCACGATGTCAACTATCTGGGAATGTTCCATCTTGAAGAGGCTCTCACCAACGAACGTCCCGAAGGGCTGAAAGTATTCGGCGAATGGAGTACCATCTATGAAGGACTGTCAAGCTTACCCTCACAAGTACAAAAGAGCTGGTTCGGTTTCGATCATTATTACTCGGATTGCTCGTTTGACGAAGCTTTGGCGATTGTTTTCGCCCGTCATCCCAAGACTTTACTGGATGTGGGAGGTAATACCGGTCGATGGGCAACCAAATGCGTAAGCTATGACGACGCAGTGGAAGTAACTATTATGGACCTTCCGCAACAATTGGAGATGATGCGTCATCAAACTAAAGACCTGCCCGGAGCAATGCGTATCCACGGGTATGGCGCCAATCTGCTCGATCCCGAAGTACCTTTCCCGACAGGGTTCGATGCCATCTGGATGAGCCAGTTCCTTGATTGTTTCTCGGAAGAAGAAGTAACCAGCATACTGACCCGTGCAGCCCGCTCTATGAGCCGGGGGAGCCGCCTCTATATCATGGAAACTTTCTGGAACCGGCAAAAGTTTGACACAGCCGCTTATTGCCTGACACAAATCAGTCTTTATTTCACAGCCATGGCAAATGGTAACAGCAAAATGTATCATTCGGATGATATGGAACGGTGCATCAAAGCAGCGGGATTGGAAGTTGAAAAGATAGATGACCATTTAGGAATGGGACACAGCATTGTACAATGCAGATTGAAATGAACAACAGGGAAGTTATCATACAAGGAGAAGGAATACTCAATTTGATTCCACAGCGTCCGCCCATCGTGATGGTGGACAGTTTCTTTGGTATCGAAAAGAATCATTCTTATTCCGGACTGACTGTTACTGCTGATAATATTTTCTACGAAACCGGAAAACTGCAAGAGGCAGGAATTATTGAACACATCGCTCAATCAGCAGCAGCACGTATCGGATTTCTTTATACCCGGCAGGGTGAAAAAGTACCGTTAGGGTTTATCGGCTCGGTAGACAAACTTAAAATCTACGATTTGCCAAAGAACGGGATGAAACTATTTACGGAGATTACCGTTGTACAGGAGGTATTCGACATTACATTGATTTCTGCACAAGTGAAAGTGGAAGACAAGCTGATAGCTGAATGCAGGATGAAAATATTTATAAAAAAAGAATGAAACGGAAAACGAATCAACAGGTTGCAGCTTTGACTAACCGGACTACCTTCAGAGTGCGGTTCAGCGAAATAGACTCCATGCAGATTGTATGGCACGGTGAGTATGTGCGCTATTTTGAAGATGGAAGAGAAGCTTTTGGCAAACAGTATGGTTTGGATTATATGAGTATTTACCGGGAGGGATACATGGTTCCTATCGTGGATTTAACCTGTCAGTTCAAACAATCACTATCTTTTGGTGAAGAAGCGATTGTCGAGACGCGCTATATTGCCTGTGAGGCAGCCAAGATAAAATTTGAATACGTTATCTACCGGGCTACCGACCAGAGTATAGTAGCTACCGGAAGCACCATACAAGTGTTCCTGAACCTGAATAAAGAATTGGAGCTTATGAACCCTCCGTTTTATCTGGAATGGAAAAAGAAATGGAATATCCTTTAAATATATACATCACAGCCCATACGCTGATTAGTTCGTTAGGTTTCGGCATCCCGGAAAACCTGGAGGCCATCCATAACTACCGAAGCGGAATCCGTATGCAAGAAGCCGGCCTAATTTCCGATCATCCCCTATTGGCGGGAATGATTGATTCTGTGGAATTGGAAAAACGGGCGAAGCTGATGCAGATTACGGATTATACCCGAATGGAGCAATTATTCATACTGGCTATCCAAGAGGTTATTTCTCAATCGGGAGCCGACTTGCGGGAACCGGATTACGCCTTGTTGTTATCTACCACTAAAGGAAATGTTGATTTATTGAGTGAATTACCTGCTGACAGTCCGGTTTTTCTTTGGAAAATGGCGGAGCGAATCGGAGATTTCTTTGGAGCGACAAATCAGGTAGAGGTCATCTCCAATGCCTGTATATCAGGAGTCTCGGCACTAATCGTCGCTAAGAGATGGATAGAATCAGGACGTTACAAACGAGTGATTGTGGCAGGTGGGGATATTCTTTCCCATTTCATTACCAGCGGCTTTCTATCGTTTCGATCTGTCAGCGCACACCTTTGCCGACCATACGATATACAACGGGATGGATTAAGTCTGGGCGAAGCCTGTGGAGCTGTTCTTTTAGAAACTCAAGGAAACGCGAATCATATTATTCTCTCCGGAGGAGCAATCAGCAATGACGCCAACCATATATCCGGTCCTTCCCGAACAGGGGACGGTTTAGCTCTAGCCATTAATCAGGCAATGGAAGAAGCCGGAGCACTCCCCGAAGACATTAGCTTTATCAATGCACACGGAACAGCTACGGTTTACAATGATGAAATGGAATCCAAAGCCATACATCTGGCGGGATTAGCTGCAGTTCCGGTGAATAGCCTCAAGCCCTATTTCGGTCATACATTAGGAGCTTCGGGCATTATCGAAACCATACTTTGCATAGAGCAACTAAAAGAAGGAAGATACTACGGAACTTTAGGGTATGAAACACTCGGTGTTCCCATGCCTATCACTGTCTATGCCACTCATCAGCCGATACCGATGAAATGCTGCATCAAAACTGCTTCCGGTTTCGGAGGCTGTAATGCCGCACTGGTATTATCCCTCCCCGATGCTCATCTGAAACAGAAAGCAAACTCGCAGACAACCGACAAAGCGAGGGCTCCGTCAGTTTGCAAAGCAGTGGTGGAATCGGGCAACATGGTCACAATCAGACCGGGAGCAGTAGAAAGTAAAGGAACAACTGTATTCAGCTCTTCGGAAACAGACTTTGCACCATTCATCCGGGAAGCATACAAGCATCTGGGAGAAAACAATATGAAGTTCTATAAGATGGACAACCTCTGTAAGCTGGGATATGTAGCTGCCGAATATTTACTGAAAGATACAAACTACCGTCCGAAAGAGATTGGAATCATTCTTGCCAATGCTTCTTCCTCTCTGGATACGGACTGCAAACATCAGGCAATCATCAGTAAAGAAGGGGACAAAGCAGCCAGTCCTGCCGTGTTTGTCTACACTCTCCCCAATGTAGTATTGGGAGAAATCTGTATCCGGCACAAGATTCAGGGAGAGAATACATTCTTTGTCCGTCGGCAATCAGATGCTGCCTCATTAGAGGATTATGCAAGGATTGTGATGGCGAAAAGTAAGTTACGCACCTGTATCATAGGCTGGTGCGAACTACTGGACGGACATTATCAAGCAGAATTTAAACAACTTAATAATATATCAACGATTTATGGATAATTTAGATCAAACCAAAAAAGAACTGATGGACGAAGTGAAAGGGAAACTAATCGAAGAGTTGAACCTTGAAGAAATCACTCCGGAAGATATTGACAATGAAGCCCCTCTGTTTGGCGACGAAGGTCTTGGCCTTGACTCCATTGACGCACTCGAAATCATCCTGATTCTGGAACGCGAATACGGTATAAAGATAGAGAACCCCAGTGAAGGAAAACAAATCTTCTACTCGGTACGTACACTGGCAGACTACATCATTGCTAATCGCAAAGCTTAACCGATGAAGATATACGTCACCGGATTGGGAGTTGTTTCGGGGATCGGTATCGGAGTTTCCGAAAATATAGAAGCGTTGAGACAAAGAAAGCATGGCATCGGAAAAGTAACTCTTTTTCCGACTGCTCTCGATGTGCCCGTATCCGAAGTGAAACGTAGCAATGAGGAACTAAAGAAACTGATCTCTTTACCTCCGCAACGCACTGTATCACGTACAGCCTTGTTGGGAATGATAGCAGCCGAAGAAGCAATGAAAGATGCGGGACTCACACCACCATTACGTATCGGTTTTATTTCCGCCACTTCCGTTGGCGGCATGGATTTGAGTGAGCACTTCTATGAATCTTTCAAGAAAAATCCGGGACAGGGACGGTTACGGGAAGTAATTTCACACGACTGCGGAGCCAGTACAGAATTGATTGCTTCGTATTTGGGTATCAATGATTTTATAACCACCATCAGTACAGCCTGCTCGTCAGCAGCCAATGCCATCATGCTGGGAGCAAGAATGATTAAACACGGGCTACTGGATGCTGCTATCGTGGGAGGTACGGATGCACTTTGCCGGTTTACGCTCAATGGATTCAACTCCCTGATGATTTTGGACAAAACACATTGCCGTCCTTTTGACCGCTCACGTACCGGATTAAATCTGGGAGAAGGTGCCGGTTACTTAGTGCTTCAATCGGAAAGTTCACTCCAAAGAACTCCTTATTGCGAACTTAGCGGTTACGCCAATACGAATGAGGCTTATCATCAAACAGGAAGTTCTCCTGAAGGGGACGGTGCCTTTCTGTCAATGAGTGAAGCTATCGCCTCCAGTGGCATTTCTCCCAAAGAAATCGATTATATCAATGTACATGGAACAGGTACTCCCGGCAATGATGCGTCAGAAGGCATGGCGCTCCGAAGAATCTTTGGAGAACACGTTCCGCCATTTAGTTCGGTAAAAGCTTTTATCGGACATACCTTAGGAGCTTCCGAAGGAATTGAAGCTGTTTACTCCGTTCTTTCAATAGATAAAGGTCTGATTTATCCCAACCTGAACTTTACGGATGCGATGCCGGAAACAGGACTGATACCGGAAACCTCTCTTCAAGAAGGAATCCCCATCCGACATGTGTTATCCAACTCTTTCGGTTTCGGAGGAAACGATTCATCGCTCCTCTTTTCCGCAACGAATTTTCCAGCATGAACGCACCTTTAAGTATTTAAGCCTATGCAGCCAGTTTATATTCAACGCATCGCTTCCATTCATCCGCCAAAGGATCATTCACCAGGAAATAATCGCCCTTATCTTCAGGCTTACGAACCCGATTATAAGGATATTATCACCAATGCGACCTTGCGCAGACGCATGAGCCGTATCGTAAAAATGGGGGTGGCCTGCGGATTGGAATGTATGGGTGAACTATCTCCTGAAAAGATACAAGGAATCATCACAGCAACAGGATTGGGCTGCTTGACAGATACGGAAAAATTCCTGAACAACTTATTGGATAATAAAGAGCGGATGCTGAATCCTACTCCTTTCATCCAGTCGACATTCAATACAATCGGTGCACAAATAGCTCTGATTCATCAAATACATGCCTACAACATGACTTATGTCCACCGTGGGCTTAGTTTTGAAAGTGCTTTATTGGACGCTATGATGAAAATAGGAGAAGGAAGCGAGAATATACTTGTGGGAGCCATCGATGAAATGACAGAAACCTGTTACACGATTCAGCAACGGCTGGGAATGCTGAAAGGGATAGCAGCCGGAGAAGGTGCTCAATTCTTTCTGTTAAGTCGGGAAGCCGGAGAGCATCCGTTGGCTGAAATACAGGGAGTCGAAACTTTCATCGGGAAACAGACAACAGAAGAAATCAGCTCCCGAATCATCCGTTTTTTGCAACGAAATGGTTTAGAATGTCAGGATATTCAGTGGTTGGTTACCGGGAAAAACAAGAAGCAACACAATCAAGATGACTCTCACGAGCAAACTGTCGACAATGGCAACTCTATTTATGAAGAGCTTGAAACAAACATTTTCCCGGAAAGTGTTCATCTTAGTTTTAAGAATGAATGTGGTGAATATCCTACCGCAACATCGTATGCGGTATGGAAAGCAGTGAACGAATCGGTCAACTGCACTACCTCGACCCATATATTGATTTACAATCATCACCACTCCATCAATCATTCATTGATTCTAATCCGGAAAAGCGTATGATAATCGTTTGCCTCCTTCTTTGCTTGCTCTTGCTCCTGTCTTTTCTCGTTTATGCCTCTTATAGCATTCAATCGGGAATTTACCTCCGGTCATTTTGCAAAAAGCATACTGCGGAAAAGATTGTCGCCCTGACTTTTGATGACGGCCCCGACTCCCTACAGACTCCCAAAGTTCTGCAGGTACTAAAAGAATATCAGGTAACCGCCTGTTTCTTCTGTATCGGTCATAAGGTAAAAGGGAATGAAGCAATCTTGCAAAAAATGGTGGCAGAAGGTCATCTGATTGGAAATCATTCGCATACCCATTCCGGTTTATTCCCGCTATACGGGCTCTCCAAGATGAAAAAAGACTTGCAAACTTGTCAGTGTGAACTAGAACGAGTAACTTCGCAGCCGGTTAGTTTGTTTCGTCCGCCGTTCGGTGTCACTAATCCAACGATTGCGAAAGCCGTTCGACAGTTAGGATATACCCCTATAGGATGGAGCATCCGTACACTGGATACACAACAAGCACCGGATAAAGTCCTTGCCAGGATTCGGAAACGTCTTGAACCGGGAGCCATTATTCTGTTGCACGACCGGATGCCGGACAGCGACCAGCTAGTGAAACAAATCTTGGATTTGCTGAAAGAACAAGGATATACCGTTGTCCGTCCGGACAAACTATTGGCATAAAATAAAAAAAGGTATGAGAACTTTATTAATATATTTATCGCTTTTCTTCTTGTCAATAGCCTCTACCCATGCCCAGGGCATGAAAAAGATGGCGCAAAAGACAGAGTTTGAAAGCCGCCTGGCAAAGGAGGCGCAAACCGTAGAGTCCATCGAAAGCGATTTCACCCAAGTGAAATATCTCGATGTATTCGATGAGAAGGTTACTTCCAAAGGGAAGTTCTACTACCAGAAGACCCATAAAATCTGCATGGAATATTTCCGCCCGATGGATTATCTCATCGTGATAAACGGCAGTAAGCTCAAAATCGTTTCGGATGGCAAGAAAAGTATCATGAATCTTAGTTCGAACAAAATGATGGCACAGATGCAGGATATGCTGACCGCGTGTATGATAGGCGACCTGTCTAAAATGTCGTCCAACTACCTGCTGGAGTATTTTGAAGACGCACGATACTATCTGGTTAAAATAAAACCGACCAACAAAGCGGTACAAGCCTATATTGCCGGTATAGAAATCTATCTGGACAAGAAAGATATGTCGGTACACAAACTCCGTCTGTCCGAAACAGCCACAAACTATACAGAATACGAATTCTATAATAAAAAGTTCAACTCCCTGAAGAATGAGACGAAGTTTGCGATTCGTTAGTCTGATGGTTCTGCTGTTCTTATGGATACAGATCCAGACTTCCTGCTCTCCACGGATGAGCGGGGAAGGAAGTACTGTGCTCCCCGCTATCGAACTAACACAAGGAGAAAGCTCGCAAAAATACAATATCCAACTGGATTTCATGAAACATCACATGAGCGGTATGCTAATAGTACGCCGTATGCCTGATAACGAAATCCGGATCGTAGCGTCTACCTACTTCGGACTAAGCCTTTTCGATTTTTCTCTTCGCAACGATCAGTTTACTGTCAACAGTTGCATTGAACCCATGAAAAAGGAAAAGGTGCTGAAACTTCTGGAGATGGATTTCAAACGTCTGTTCTTAAGTGAGAAAGGTACTCGTGTGAAAGCGAGCAAAGACAGTACTACTGAAAAAAGAACCACTGGAAAAGGCTTTGGAAAGTCAGTGGTCTACATCACAGGCAACACTCCGGGCGATCCCGCACAAATAAAAATCAAACATCCGTGGATACGGTTGACAATCCGTCTGGACAAACTGTCCAATCTGGATAAACTATCTAAAGAATTTTAAGATATGCTACTTGATAATTTCTATACCATCCTTTCCTCCGAATCATCGGACTCAACTGCTTGGATTATCCAAATAGAGTTGAATCCCGGGCATCCTGTTTATCAGGGACATTTTCCCGGACATCCGGTAGTTCCCGGAGTTTGTCTGCTACAACTTATCAAGGAATGTGTAGAAGACATTCGTCAGCAAAAACTGCAAGTAGCGCAGGTGTCTTCCTGCAAATTTCTTTCGGCTATTAATCCTATAGTAACACCGTACATATCGGTTGCGCTGACTTTTAAAGAGACAGGAGAAGGTATACTTCAGTTGCAGGCAGAGGGTACTGTAAAAGAGGGAATTGTAAAGGAGAACATCGTGAAGGAAAATAGTGTAAAGGAATACACTATAGAGGAGAATAGTGTAGAAGAAAATACCGTAAAGAGCGAATGTTTCATCAAACTAAAAGCTGCACTTACCCCGACAGTATGAAGGAACAAATAAGTACAGCCTATTGGCACGAGAAGTTGAAACAATTAGGGATCATCGTTATCATCCCAAGTTACAACAATGGAAAGACACTGGCGGACGTCATAGAAAGTGTACGTTTCTACGCCCCCGATATCCTTGTTGTCAACGACGGTTCTACAGATGAAACTGCCGAAATACTTAGCCGGGAATCTAACTTACATATCATCACCCACCCTGCCAATCAAGGAAAAGGAGTAGCTTTGAGACATGGACTATCCTTTGCCAAAAAGCAAGGATTTCGGTATGCAATCACCATTGATTCTGACGGACAGCATTTCGCTTCGGATATTCCCGCATTGATCGAAGCCATAGAAAAGGAACCGGACACATTATTGGTAGGTGCCCGTAACCTCGCCTCGGACAATATGCCGGGAAAGAATACATTTGCCAATAAGTTTTCCAACTTCTGGTTTACCCTCGAAACAGGTATCAAACTGCAAGATACTCAATCCGGCTACCGCCTGTACCCCATCCAACGAATGAATGTGGACAAGTGGTATTACACCGCCAAATACGAATTTGAGCTGGAAGCACTTGTCTTTGCAGCCTGGGGAGGCATTACCGTTAAAAACATTCCGGTACATGTTTATTATCCGCCACAGGAAGAACGGGTTTCTCATTTCCGACCGTTTCACGATTTCACCCGTATCAGTATCCTGAACACAGTACTGGTGCTCGTCACTTTCCTTTGGATCATCCCCCGAAACTTCTTCCGTAAACTGACTTGGAAGAACTGCAAGCAGTTTTTCTCGGATCATGTCACCCACTCCCCCGAATCTAATCTGCGGATCACGTCTGCCATCACACTCGGCGTATTCATGGGTATCGTTCCAGTATGGGGATATCAAATGCTAATCACGTTATTTCTGGCACATTTGTTCAGACTGAATAAGGTCATAGCTATTGTAGCAGCCAATATCAGTATCCCTCCGATGATTCCATTTTTGCTGTACGGCAGTTACGTAACCGGTTGCAAAGTGCTGGGAGATCCTGTCAATCTGCATTTAAACGAACTTTCTTTTGAAAATGTAAAATCAGTCATAGAGCAATATTTAATAGGAAGTGTTATCTTTGCAGTCGTATGCAGCATACTGGCAGGAACCATCGCGTTCATTCTGCTCACGGCGTGTAGGAAAAAAAAGATATGACCCAGTTTTTTATCGGACTATATGATTATTTCGAGAGGCACAAGATTCTGTTCTATTTGTCACTCATCAGTTGTGTCCTGTTAATGGGATTCTTTGCCCTGCAAGTAAGGTTCGAAGAGAACATCACACAATTTTTCCCCGACACTAAAGATTCCCAGAACACCATCAAAGTGTTCGACAATCTCAAGATTAAGGATAAGATTATCATCATGTTATCCTCTGCAGATACCTGCCACCGCGTAGAACCCGACTCCCTGATAGAAGCAGCCGGACAACTGCAACAAACCCTGACAGAAAAAGCCGGAGGAAAACTGATTAAAGGAATTTTCGCACAGGTAGACCAAAGCCTCATCCAAGGAGCCACGGACTTCGTTTATGAACATCTCCCGCTTTTCCTGACAGATACGGACTATCAACGTTTCGATTCCTTACTGACGGATAAAGGGATACAGGCTACCATGCAGAAGAATTATACCAACCTCCTCTCTCCTGCCGGAATTGCATTAAGAAACTATATTCTCCGGGACCCGCTCGGACTGGGAAGCGAAGCCCTGAAACATTTGCAAGATTTCCAGTTGGAAGCCAACTACGAGATTTATGACGAACATATCTTCTCCAAAGACGGTTCCACCTTACTTATGTTCATTACCCCGGTATTCAGTACAGGCAGCACCGGAAAGAACGACGAACTGATAAAGATACTCGAAGAAGAGCTCAAGCACGTACAGGGAGAATCTCCTACTATTCGAGCTGAATATTTCGGCGGTCCCTCCGTGGGAGTCTACAACGCCCGTCAGATTAAGAAAGATACCATCCTGACTTCCTCTCTGGCACTGCTTATCATCATTGTATTTATCTCACTCGTTTTTAAACGAAAGAGATCGATACCGTTGATTATTACTCCGGTACTGTTCGGAGGATTATTCGCCCTGTTTCTCATTTTCTTTATCAAAGGAAGTATCTCCGCCATTGCAGTGGGAGCCGGTTCGGCAGTGATGGGTATTGCACTAAGCTATTCCATTCACATGCTGGCACACCAGAACCATGTTTCCACCGTTCAACAACTTATTAAAGAGATAGCCTATCCGCTTACGGTAGGTAGTTTCACCACCATCGGCGCATTTCTGGGATTGATATTCACCAGTTCCGATCTGTTACGCGACTTCGGATTGTTTGCCTCTCTGGCATTGGTGGGCACCACCCTCTTCTGTCTCATTTACCTGCCTCATTTTCTGAAAGGACAGGCAGACGTCAAACAGGGACGCATACTACGCATCATCGAGAAAATAAATGCTTATTCTTACGAAAAGAATAAATGGCTGGTAGGCGGCATCCTCCTCATTACAGTGATCTGTTTGTTTACTTCGCAAAAGGTAGGCTTCAACAACGATATGATGAGTCTCAACTATGAGCCCCGCCATCTCCAACAATCGGAAGAAAAATTACTGCAACTCTTCGACAACGACGAAAAGACCGTGCTTTTTGTCAGTGTGGGCAAAGACATGAATCAGGCTACCGAAATTTATGCAACGACCAATCAGAAGTTATCGGCACTGAAAGAGCAGGGACTCATCAAAGAGTATGCCTCCGCCTCACAGTTTCTGATCTCTCCGCAAGAGCAGCAGAAACGCCTGAAGAAATGGAAAGATTACTGGACGGATGAAAAACTGCAACAAGTCCGTGAACAGCTGGAAACAGCTGCCGCCGAATATCGTTTCCGTCCGGGAAGCTTTGATTCTTTTTATCAATGGATGAACCAACCTTTCAGTGAATATCATTACACCGCGCAAGGAGACGATTTATCCGGCAAGCTATTGAATGAATGGCAAACCTCTGCCGATTCCATCACCATGCTTATCAGCCAGATACGGATCAGCGAACCGAATAAGGAAGCTGTGTACCAGAACTTTAATAAAGACCCGAATGTAGTCATCTTCGACCGTTCCTATTTTGCCAACAAATGGGTATCGGCCATCAATGACGACTTTTACCTGATTCTGTACATCTCTTCTTTCCTCATATTCTTTGCACTATGGTTCTCCTACGGACGTATCGAACTTACCCTGATGAGCTTTCTCCCGATGCTAATCAGCTGGGTAATCATCTTGGGATTGATGGGAATTCTGGGGATTGAGTTCAATATTATCAACATCATCCTGTCCACCTTTATCTTTGGCATTGGAGATGACTTCAGTATCTTCATTATGGACGGGCTACAAAACAAATACCGTACAGGTCAGAAGGTGTTGAATTCCCATAAAACGGCTATCTTCTTCTCCGCCTTCACCACAGTGGTCGGTATGGGAGCACTTGTGTTTGCCAAACACCCGGCTTTGCAATCCATTTCCCTGATTTCCATTCTGGGTATGATAGCAGTAGTACTGGTGGCCTATACCATTCAGCCACTCATTTTCCGGTTCTTCATCGCAGGCCCCGCTTCCAAAGGATTACCGCCTTATACGCTTATCGGATTGATACGTACCGTGTTGCTCTTCCTGCTTTTCTTTATCGGCTGCATCGTCCTCCGTATATTGATTATTCTGCTTTATCCGGTGCCTGTGCGCAAAAGCAGCAAGCAGCGTTTGGTGTGCCGCCTGATACAAATCACCTGCAAAGGAATTCTGCTACTGGCCACCGCCGTCAAAAAAGAACATATCAACAAAGCCAACGAACGCTTCCGGCATCCGGCAATTATCATTGCCAACCACCAGTCGTTCATCGACATTCTGGTACTGCTGTCTCTTTCGTCTAAAATCCTGATGGTGACCAACCATTGGGTATGGCACTCTCCTTTCTTCGGAGCCATCATTCGTTATGTCGACTTCTATTATATAGGCGAAGGATACGAGCAATACATGGAACGGATGCGGAAAAAAGTGAAGGAGGGCTACTCCATCGCCATTTTCCCGGAAGGCACACGTACCTATAACGGAAAGATGAAACGTTTCCACAAAGGAGCATTCTATCTGGCAGAAGCATTGAAACTGGATATTCTCCCGATCCTGCTTTATGGTAATAACAAAATCATTGCCAAAGCACAGCCTTTCAATATCCGGAAAGGAATCATCTATACGGAGATACTTCCTCGTATACCATTAGACGATCTGTCTTTCGGAAGTACTTATCAGGAGCGTACCAAACGCATATCCGCTTACATGAAAGAGGTTTATGCCCGTATCTGCCGTGAACAGAACACGACGGACAATCCGGCGTTCTACGAAGCTCTTATCCAGAACTATATCTATAAAGGTCCCGTCGTAGAATGGTATATCCGTATTAAAGTAAAGATGGAAAAGAATTACCGGCTATTCAACCGGTTGATTCCCGTCCAAGGGCAAATCACAGACATCGGTTGCGGCTTCGGCCCGTTATGCTATATGCTGTCTCTGCTTTCCGAGGACCGGGAAATCCTGGGTATTGATTACGATGAAGACAAGATAGCGCTGGCGCAGCACGGATGGTTACGCAACGAGCATCTCCAGTTCAAGCATGGCAATGCATTGGAATATCCCCTGCCGGAAAGTGATGTCTTTATCCTGAACGACATGCTTCACTATATGAGCTACGAACATCAACAAACCCTATTGTTGAAATGTGCCGGTCGCTTACGTTCACAAGGAATGATTATCATACGCGACGGAAATTCAGCCAACGCTTCCAAGCACCGGTTAACCCGGTTCACGGAATTACTATCCACCCGTATTTTCAACTTCAACCGGACGACCGGAGAGCTGTATTTCACCACTGAAACCCAATTACGGGAAATAGCAGTCGCCTGTGGAATGGCTGTCGAAATCATTCCTAATGACAAATATACATCAAACACCATTTACATATTTAGAAAACCGAACTAGTATGAGCAAATATGACATCATCATTATCGGCAGCGGCCTTGGCGGACTGGAATGCGGAGCGATTCTTAGCAAAGAGGGATTCAACGTATGCGTAGTAGAAAAAAATGCGCAATTCGGCGGATGCTTCCAGACTTACCAACGAAAAGGGCATCTGTTGGATACGGGTATTCATTATGTAGGAAGCCTGGATGAGGGTCAAGTGATGAACCAGTATTTCCGCTATTTCGGTATCATGGACAAGCTGAAAATAAAACGCTTGGACGATGCTGCTTTTGATACGATCTACTATAAAGGAAAAACATACGATTATGCAATGGGATACCCGCAGTTTATTGAAACCATCTGCCGTTCCTTCCCGCATGAGAAAGAAAACTTGAAATGCTATGCCGAACAGCTTCAAGCTGTCGGAAACCTGATTAGCGTAGACCACCTGAAACAAGGCACACTCGCTTTGGAGGGTATGAAATACTTTTGTACCTCTGCCGCCCATCTGATTGCGGATATCACTCCGGACCCCGCCTTACGAAATGTACTGGCAGGTTCAGCTTTACTCTACGGAGGTTTGAAAGATGTCTCCACTTTCTACCAGCATGCCATGATTAATCACTCCTATATTGAAGGCGCCTACCGTTTTGTAGACGGAAGTATGCAAGTCAGTCTGGAGCTAATCAATGTAATCCGGGCAAACGGAGGGACCGTGCTCAATAACAGTGAAGCCACCCGCATCATCGTTGAAAACGAAAAGGTACAAGGGGTTATCATCAATGGAGAAGAGCGACTGGAAAGCGACTTCGTCATCTCCAATATGCATCCCCAACGGACATTGGAGATACTGGATAAAAACCGTAGCATCAAGAATGCCTATATTTCCCGCATCCGTTCGTTGGAAAATACCTACGGCATTTTTACGCTCTACCTGGTAATGAAGAAAAAAAGCACTCCTTATCAGAACCGCAACCTGTATCTGCATGCGAACAATAAAGTGTGGTATGACAAACTGCTCTATCCGGGACGGACCACCAACTGTATGATTTCCATGCAAGCGTCTTCCGAGGACAGTCAATATGCCAGTGTCATTTCCATCCTGACACCTATGTATATAGATGAACTGTCTGCCTGGAAGGACACGACTCCCGAACATCGGGGAGAAGACTACCAATCCTTCAAAAAGGAGAAAGCAGAACAGATTCTCCGCTTCATCCGAGGACATGGCATTGACCTTTCAGAAAACATAGAAGAGATGTATACCACTACTCCATTAAGCTATCGGGACTATACAGGAACAGTGGATGGTTCCGCGTATGGGATTATCAAAGATTATAAATGTCCGCAAATTGGTTTCGTATCTACAAGAAGCCGCTTGGGAAATCTCTTTCTCACCGGGCAAAACCTGAATGTGCATGGTGCATTAGGGGTAACACTAACTGCCATGCTGACTTGTGCGGAGTTTGTAGGACAAGAATATCTGGCTAAAAAAGTAGGAAATGCATAAAATAGTCAAAAAGACACTCCAATACACGGGCTTCCTTTTCCTGTCGCTCATCGTTCTATTGATAGCCGGAATCAGCTATCTCTACTTTTCTGCGGATATGCAAACGCCCAAACATGAGCAAAGCATGACCACAGACAAAGTGATTGATATAGACAGTCTCCACCTCCGGCATTATGGAGATAACTTTCTCCGGCACAGCGACAGCGGCTTATGGGAATTGTTTGTGAAAGGGGATGCTTTCCAGAGAGGAGAAGCTATCGGGCAACTGTCTTCCGACCTGCTCCACCATCAAGAGAAAGTGTTCGTGGATCAGATTCGTGAGATTGTTCCTTCAGACAGTTATCTGAAATTCCTCCGGTTCTTCATTGTATTATTCAACCGTAATCTGGGTGAGAACGTCCTCGAAGAATACCGCGACGAGATCTACGGAATCTCGCTATCATGTACACATGAGTACGACTTCATCGGCACTCCTTACGAACGCCAGTTGAATTACCATTCGGCGCACGACCTGGGACACGCCATGCAGGATTATATGTTAGTGGGATGCAGTTCGTTCGCCACTTGGGGAACACAAAGTGCAGATTCATCCCTGCTGATTGGACGTAACTTCGATTTCTACGTTGGAGATGCCTTCGCAGAGAACAAGCAGGTGGCTTTTTATGTACCGGAGCAAGGATACAGGTTTGCTTCTGTGGGATGGCCGGGTATGATAGGAGTGTTATCCGGCATGAACGAGACAGGATTTACCGTGACAATTAATGCTGCCAAATCTGCTGTCCCGACAGGTTCCGCTACCCCCATTTCCATCCTGACCAGAGAGATTCTGCAATATGCAGCCACTATTGATGAAGCCTTTGCCATCGCCCAAAAACGGGAAACATTCGTCTCCGAATCCATATTGATAGGTTCTGCCAAAGACGGCAAGGCCGCAATTATCGAGAAATCTCCGGAGAAAACTGTGCTTTTCACCGGAAAAGAAGCCAATCGGCTCATCTGCACCAACCATTACCAATCGGAAGAATTCAGCAAGGACGAACGAAACATGGAAAATATCCGCACTTCCGACAGCCCATACCGTTTTGCACGATTAACGGAACTCATTAATGAGGATCTTCCGATCGATGTCTCCAAAGCCGCCTCTATCCTGCGTGACCACAAAGGCTTGCAAAACACAGACCTGGGACTGGCCAACGAAATGGCCATCAATCAGTTTATTGCCCATCATTCCGTCATCTTCCAACCGGAGAAACGGCTGATGTGGGTATCGACCTCTCCCTGGCAATGTGGGAAATACGTAGCCTATGACCTGAATAAGATATTCAAAGACACGATTGATTGGCAACACGAAATATACAGTTCCGACCTGACCATTCCGGAAGATAAATTCATCGACACACCGGAGTTCCAGCATCTTCTCACGTATAAGAAACTGACTCCGCTTTTATTGAAGAAAATCAGAAAAAAGGAACAGATAGAGGAATCTGTTTTAAAAACATACCAAGCCTCCAATCCTTCCCTATACTATGTATATGAAGTAATAGGAGATTACTACGAGGCCATGCAGCAACCTCAACAGGCCATTGCATACTGGCAACAGGCATTGAAGAAATCCATTCCCAAGTTGCAAGAGAAAGAACGTATCCAACAGAAAATTCAAAAACAATCCAAAGATGGAAAAGAATCCTGAAATTCAGTTCCGCTCACCGGAAGATATCAAAAGCTATCAGGAAGAACAGTTAGCCAAAGTGTTAGCCTACCTGCAAGCACATTCCAAGTTCTATCAACAGATGTTTGCCGAACATCACATTGATATCAATCAAATAAAGACGATTGAAGACTTGCAACAGATCCCCGTCACTACCAAGACGGACCTGCAACTCCATAACGATGATTTCATCTGCGTAGACAAAGAGGAAATTATCGACTATGTGACGACTTCGGGCACATTGGGAGATCCGGTCACTTTCGTTCTCACCTCTGAAGACCTGGACCGTCTTTCTTACAACGAATACTTATCTTTCACCACCACCGGATGCACCAAGCAAGATATTCTTCAATTGATGACTACCATCGACCGCCGTTTCATGGCAGGCTTGGCATATTATATGGGAGCCCGCGAACTGGGTATGGGAGTGATCCGTGTAGGCAACGGCATCCCGGAACTGCAATGGGACACAATTCGACGGATACATCCGACTTGTGGAATGGTAGTCCCCTCTTTCCTTATCAAACTGATAGAGTTTGCCGAAAAGAATCATATCAACCATAATACCTGTTCCATGCAGAAGTGCATCTGTATCGGAGAAGCATTGCGCAATCAGGAATTCCAGTTGAATACGCTCGGACAGAAAATACACGATAAATGGCCTGCCTTGCAGTTGTATTCCACTTATGCCTCCACCGAAATGCAGTCGTCCTTTACCGAGTGTAATGAATTCCACGGAGGGCATTTGCAACCGGAACTTATCATTGTAGAGTTTCTGGATGATAACAATCGTCCTGTGGAAGAGGGAGAAGCAGGGGAAGTGACGATCACGACGCTCGGAGTCAAAGGTATGCCGTTGCTCCGTTTCAAAACAGGTGATATTTGTTACCACCACACCGATCCCTGTGGTTGCGGGAGAAATACCATCCGCCTAAGCTCCATCCTCGGCCGGAAAGGACAAATGATTAAATACAAAGGAACGACGTTGTATCCGCCTGCATTATTCGACATTCTGGATAATATACCTTCGGTAAAAAACTATATCATTGAAGTTTATACCAATGAATTGGGAACGGATGAGATTCTGATTCGTATCGGAAGCGAGAACCGTAGCGAAGCCTTTGCCAAAGAGATTAAAGATCTGTTCCGTTCGAAAGTCAGAGTGGCGCCAAGCATCAATTTTGAATCGGCAGAGTACATTGCCAAGATACAAATGCCTCCAATGAGTCGAAAAACGATAAAATTCATTGATTTACGATAATTATTTTCTACTTTTGGAAGTTAGTAACCAACTATATCACTTTAACATTAACGTATATGAAAAAACTTATTCTATTCTTATTCTTGAGCACGAGCCTGTTCTGTTTCGGACAAGGCAAGAGTGCATTGAAAGACATTCAGTCTATTAAGTTCTATGGGGTAGACTACTCCCAAGTAAAAATTTTCGGTGCAGATGAATCACCGGCACAATTCAAAGATGCTTTCAGACGTATCAATGAACTGTTCATCACAGAAGCTAAGAAGTATAACGTAGGAAAACAATTGAAAAAAGAAGTGACAGAGATTTCACTGGATGCCGTTAATCAGGTGAACGAAAACATCGACCTGACCGAGCTAATGACTGCTAAAAGAGAATATACTCTTAGTAAAGAGCAAATCAAAGCAGCCATCAACGCATTGCCTATCCAGAAAACACCCGGAGTAGGTATGGTGTTTATCGCACAGTTCCTGGACAAATCAAACAATAGAGGTACGTATGAAGTCGTATTCTTCAATACCGAAACAAAGGAAATCATTGAAGAATGGATTACCGACGGCAAGGCACGTGGTTTCGGATTGCGCAACTATTGGGCAGGCTCTATCTATAGCGCACTCAAGAAACTATAAACAATAAAAATACAAGTATGAGAAAACTACTATTAGTACTGACCTTATTATTAAGTATCAGTACGTATGTCGCAGCACAGAATTACACAGAAGTAGTGTATTTAAAGAATGGCAGCATTATTAAAGGAGTAATCATTGAACAAGTGCCCAATGTCTCTTTAAAAATCAAAACAGGTGATGGCAGCCTCATCATCTGTCAGATGAGTGATGTGACTAAAATCACAAAAGAAGAGCGGTACACAAGAGATTATCGTAAGGATACCAACGACCGCAAAGCCGCAAGAAATACATTAAAAGGCTATAAGGGTTTCGTAGACTTTGCATATATTGGCGATGTGAGCGACTACAATGCCTCTAAAATTGAATTATCAACCACACATGGTTATCAATTCAACAATTATTTCTTTGTAGGTGGTGGCGTTGCTTTCAACTACTATACCGATGCAGATCTTTATGCAGCCCCCATCTATGCTAACTTCAGAGCTAACTTCATCAACAAAAAAGTGACTCCGTTCGCCGACGTAAAAGCCGGATATGCTGTAGGAGACATAGAAGGAGCGTATGCTTCAATAGGAGTAGGAGTACGTTTTTCTTTAAAAGGGAAAAAGGCCTTGAATTTAGCTTTGATGTATAACTTCCAAGATTATGACGCCACAACAGATTATAGTTACAGCTATGGAGGGCATTATTATCATAACAGTTGGAATGATACATGGGAGTTACATGGAGTAGGAGCTAGATTCGGATTTGAATTCTAAGCCTGTTTGCAATACAGATAAATTTCTTACCCTACTATTGCTTTTCACTAATTAATTTTGTATCTTTAGTAATTTTCATCCTTTTGAGGATAGCTAGTCACCTTATAGAATGATAAATGTCACCCTATAAGGTGACATTCGTCTTTTTATAAAGTGCCCATTGTCCCGTTACAACAGGACAACCACCCGACTGCATAAAAAGTCACTAGTTTCTGCACTGAAAAGTCTTAATCTATGCACTGAAAGACCTTAAATACAATGAAGAATAATGGAAACGTTATTGATGCGTTATATAAAGAATATTAGGAACTTTCCGTTCTCCGGCATGGTCAAACCGCCCATTGTCACAAGGATAATTAACGACTCCATTATCCGATGCACCGGACAACCAAAGAGTAGTAGATCCACCTCCATCCAAATTTAATGCATCCTCACCTCCTAAAACCCGGATCAGATGTGCCAATTCCGGAATATTCACTCCTCCTGCTTGTTCAGGAAAACGCCCGTCTACCGTTATCAACAGGACTTTTCCATCCTTAGTAGTAGCAACAGCACTACGAGGGTGCTTCGTCCGGATAAAATTCGGTTCACACGAGTTCCAATCACAAACCTGTCCGTCTTTCAACATTAACGGACCGGAAGCTAGTATCGTACCTGCTTTGCCTTTATAATTCTTTTCTATCTGTTTGTTCCAAGGAATTAATTTCATTCCCCTTTTGCGCACACTAATGGCTCCTGTGACACGCTGTTTAAACTCACTCTGCAGCGTTGTATCAATAACTTGGCGATCCGTCTTCAGGAAACAGACCGAGTTTCCCCGTTTCATGTCAAAATAGGAGCCATTAATGGCTGCAATGGCGTTATATTCAGAAGCAATCTTACTTGTTTCTTTCATTTTATCCGAAACGGCAACACCGACTTTCAAACCTGCAACAGGATCAATTTCTATCAGGCTGATAGATTGGGGACCTTGATATAATTGAGGGATAGAAGCATACTTATATACAATTCCTTTTTGAGGATTTTCTATCTTCCAACAAGCAGATACAATTGCCAATGAATCCGCTACTGTCTGCCCTTTTACTATTCCAATGGAGCACACAGCCAGGATAACGACGATTAACAAGTTTTTCTTCATAAACTAACGAATAAATGTGTTAAGTATAATATATATTAGTCCTAATGACCAGTAATATCCGTATTATAATCTTCCCGATTATATTGCCATAACAGAATAGGATATCCTTTCGCATTTACCTTGTAATACCATGAGTTTCCCCATCCTGCATCAAGGTAGTTCTGCATATTCGATAAGAACTCCTTCGACTTAGTTTCCCCATCGTGGGGTTGCTTCACACCGACTAATTCACCGGAAAATTCGGTTTTAGGTACTCCGACATTCAAAATCTTCATATCGTCTGTTGCCCAACAATCAACAACCGTCATATTAGCTGCTCCCATGAAGGCGGCAATACGCCCCAAATTTACACCATTTTTCTTGTTTTCCACTAATTTATTCAAAGCAACGCATCTTTTAGGTGCAGTATCAAAATAAGCTCCGATACCTGCTGCTCCGGAATTCATTGAAATAACTTCACCTGCCGCATAGCAATTCTCCAATATACCACCAGCCCAGACAATACCTACTATTCCCCCGGCACGTGAATTTCCTGTTTCATTCTTCGCTGTAACTGTGGCAGTAGAATAACAATTCTTAATGGACGAATACACAGATCCGCTCGGTTTACCGATATTACCGGAAATACCGCCAATTATATCAAATCCCGATACCTTTCCGCTCGTATAACAATTTTCTACACTTCCGGTAAGTACATCCGAAGTCGGGATTTTTATCCCTACATAGCCGGCTAATATTCCGCCTCCATTTTGTGCCACAATATCTGCATCCACAATTCCCAAATTCTTGCAGACTCCACATAACACCCCGAACAAGCTGGCATAGTTACCTTGCGATTTCAAGCCTTTTATAACATGCCCGTTTCCGTCAAAATGGACGAGTCTGTCATAAGGCTCACTCACATTCAAAGCCTGCCAATCAATCCCTGACATATTCACATCGGCCTCCATTCTGAAATAAACCATTCCTTTAGAATAATTGACCTTATGCATATCCTGCATATGTCTCGCCGTTTTTATAATATAAGGATTATCCTCCGAACCGTCACCAGAGTCAAACAACTGCCCGTTGCTATGCTTCTTTACCAAGATGAAAGTCCTGACACTGCGTTGTCCGTAATGATCGAACTTTTTATTATCACACGGATAGTTGACTACATCTGTGGCTGAAAGATTACTGTCGCGTATATACATCGTTGTAGACCCTCCTCCGTCTACGTTCAAGGCATGCTGTGGTTTAAAATACTGGTTTATAAAGGAGGTAAGCTCTTTGGCAGTCATTCCTGCCGCCAAATCCGCACGACCGTCCACTGTTACCAACAAAAGTTTATTCTGTTCTGTCAAAGCCACAGCGGTACGGGGATGACGTACTCCCTGATGTCTTCGGTAATCCTCTCCATCCAGGGAATTCAGGTTGATTCCGGTTATATCTCCAATAAATGTTTCACCCACCGGTTGATAATCATCTATTAATACCGGTGCTCCCGAGAATATGTTAGGCATTGAATTATAGGAATATGATTCCTTTGTTCCATATCCAATTTCAACCTTATAGCCGTCATAAGCTATGGCCCCTTCATGTTTCCAATATCTTAAATGCCCTTCGGGAAGAGTGATCGGTGAAATTATTGAGCCATTGACTTTTACGAAAGAGGCTTCAAGTTCATACGTACCATTAATTCCGGCTACCGCATCATGTTTCAGAGCAACACTTGACAAAGAATCCAGTTGAGGAGCCGAAACAAACTCTAATTCGTAGTCAGGACTCGACAGGTCGATTTCAAGCACATTTACTTGTTGCCGGGCATTAAAAGCACTTTTATTATAAGAATACCATATAAAGCTCTTTCCATCAATGGAATCAATTTTCCAGCCTTCTTTGTCCTTCAATGTCGGTTCTTCAACCGGGATAGGAGGAGGAGTATAATTCTGTCCCTTTCCTATCATATCGCTGAAATCTTCATTGTCCAGTTGGCTGGAGCAGCTGATAGCTATTATAAAAAGCGTAGAAACTAGTAATATCATTATTCTATATTCTTTCATGACCGATCAAATTAAAAGTTTAAATTATCATTCCATCCCGGATTCTGTGTCAGAGCTCCATTTGTCAAAATACGGTCCTGCCTTGGAATCGGGTATAAATAGTCCCGTTCTTCATTCCACTGGCGAGGAACATCTTTATAGCAAATCACATTTCCGGATTCTCCTTCTGTCAGTTCTACCGTAACTCCAATCTCCAGATATTCAAGCGCATTGACACCACCAGGCTTTGCTCCTTTATACAAACAGACATCAATAGTCCCGTCATGATTCAGGTCATAATTACCCGGACCGGGGAAATACATTCCCAAAAACTCATCATCCATACAACTCCCCGCTTTCCAACGCATTAAATCATAATAACGGAAGCCTTCCATTAACAATTCTATGACTCTTTCACGACGGATTTCCAGTATGACCCCTTTATTCGTTTCAGAGACATTAGGATAGACATTCAGCAGATAAGGATCGGGGCCTGTATTAGCGTCACTCATATTCAGGTTCGGCATTCCTACCCTATCTCTTATTAATTTAATCGTCCTGTCAATATCATTCTGTTCCAACGTTCCCCTTTCCGCTTTGGCTTCCACATAATTCAAAAAAACCTCCGCCGTCCTGAAAATAGGAAAATCATTTTCAGACGTGTCACCAACATCATATTTAGTGGCACCCGAATATTTAATTAAATGATACCCAGTCATTGCCGAAGAGAAATTAGGCCCCGACTGTTTCGTTTCTCCCGGACGTATATATCCGGGAGTACGGATGGTCTGTGCCAAACGAGGATCCCTGTTCTGACATTCATCAAAAAATACCTTAGTGGCATATCCTTGCATGTCCGTAAAACGGGAACCGTTCTTATTCAAATACATATTTACAATCTTTTTCGATAATCCGGGTCTGCCTTTCGAAGCTGTATTTTCAAAACCTTGCACGTCGTGGCGGATATTCAGTGTCCCATTATAATCTCTAGCCAAAACAATTTCCTGCTGAATGGCATTCAAGGAAGAAAAAAGAGTCTGATAAGGAGTACTGCCTGTTTTATACAAGCTATATCCACTATTCTTCATAAAGTCATCGGAAGCAGTAATGCACGCATCCAAATATTTTTCGTAATCTGCTATCCCATGATACTTACGGAAAGTGCCTTCAAACAGACAAACTCTTGACTTCAGTGCCAATGCAGCCCATTTACTGACCCTGTAAAGCTCTTTATCTTTAGATAAAGTAGTAATAGCAAAATCCAAATCTTCAATGATTTTCTGCATCACAAACTCTCTGGAATCCCGGGGTTTATACAACAGTTCAGCATCAGACGAATCCAGTACTTTATCATACCAGGGGACATCTCCAAATCGCTGTACTTTCTTAAAGTAAAAATAAGCCCTGAAAAAACGGGTGATTGCATCGTACTTATTACGTACATCTTGATCTTCACAATTATGAGAATTCTCTAACAAGAAATTAAGACTTCTCAATGCCTCCCAATTCCATCCTCCCCCCGTCGATGGAATGATCCGTTGCCCAGTTACCTCATCATCCAACGGAGAAACAATCAATACATCTGCATTATCTTTATAAATATCTGCTGCCGTAGGCAGTATATTATAGTAAAACTGATTACTATACAGTTGAAGTTCGTTTTCATTCTTGAAATAGGTGGTTGGAGACAAACTGTCTTCAGGATAAAGGTCCAGTTTATCACACGATATAAAAAGAATGGTAAACAACCACATAAATATGATACAAAACTTGGTTTTCATATATAGATATATTAGTTATTATCAGAATGTAATATCAATACCAAAAGAATAGGTCTTTGAGAACGGATAAGAGAGTGCATTAGTCTTACCTGTTTTCCAATTTGTTCCGGCAGCAGCCGCTTCCGGATCAATATAATCCGTATCCAGCCTGTCTAATGTGAGCAGATTCTCACCACTGAAATAGAAACGGGCTTTCTGCACATGTATCTTTGATAACCATTTAACAGGTAGCGTATATCCCACAGTCAGGTTTTTCAGTCGGGAATAGGCAAGACTTTGCAAGTATCTGTTATTAACCGATGACAAGGAACGGCCATCAGTCCATGCGATATATCCTCTGGGGCGGGGGAAATAAGCATCAGGATTGTCTACGCTCCATACGTCTGCCAAAAAATCCTTTGGAATGAAACTTGGTGCTGGTGAACTATACGGTCCCCAAAAGGCAAATGCATCACTGGATGGGTACCAGTCTTGTTTCCCCACTCCCTGAAAGAACACGGAAAAGTCAATGCCATTCCATTCTGCATTAAGTCTGATACTGTACGTATAGCGCGGAAGAGAATTACCTATAATCCGTTGATCCTTAATATCATTAGCACTGACAGTTTGTTCGATCTTATTATTGCCATCAAGATCGAGATATTTCATGTCTCCAGCATGCAGTCCTCTATCGACAACGGCATTGTTGATGATATAGTTTACGACACTCTGGTCTACTCCATAATTAGCTGCCTCTTCATCTGTCGCAAAATAGCCATCAACCATATACCCCCATATATCTCCCAGTCTCTGACCGACATAAGGAGAACTGATTTCTTTATTAGGGTTATCATATTTCGTAATCTTGGAGACATTATCCCCGATTCCAAACGAAACACCATAGTTAAAAGGTTTGTCCATCACATTAAAACGGTCATTCCAGGCAACGACCAATTCCCAACCTTTGGTCCTTAAGTCAGCAGCATTCATATTAGGAGATTTTGCGCCATAGACAGACGGTAATGCTTTGCCGGGCATTAGCATGTCTTTTGTATCCCTTATATAAGCATCTGCCGAAATATTCAATCTATTATTGAAGATACCGATATCAAGACCAATATTTTTAGTAACTACGGTTTCCCATGTCAAGTCGGAAGCATTAGGAGCGGTTTCATAGGCATACGAGGTTTTTTCTTTATCACCAAACGAATAATTAAGAACTTTTCCTGTTTCTATTTGCTGCAGATAATCATAATAACCAACTTGCTGATTGCCCAAAGTTCCATAAGACAGTCGTAACTTTAGGTTATCTACTGTATTTTTCAATGCTCCATAAAAAGGCTCTTCGCTAATGCGCCATCCGGCGGAGAACGATGGGAAGAAGCCGTACCGATGGCCTTTTTTAAACCGGGAACTGCCATCGTATCTTCCGCTCGCCTCAAACAGGTATCTTCCTTTATAATCATAGTTTGCCCTATAAAAGACACCAAATAAAGCATATTTATTCTTTCCTCCGGTGACTACTGTATTTTCTCCCTTAGCCAAATTAAAGTCATTCAATTCATCAGATAACAGTCCATCTTTACTCACAGTCAGATCTTCATAAGATTTTGTCTCATAGTTGATACCGCCTGTCAGTTTCACATTATGAGAGCCGGCAAACAAGTTACCATAAGTTCCGTAAGCATTATATGCATAATACAGATTTTTTGTATTCAACACAGTCAGTTTATTCCCTCCGCTTGTACTCTCGGGCATGGTAATCGTAACACCCGGTACCTTGGAGTATTGCATGTCTACACTTCTATTGGTACATTTCTTGTCATATTTCGAATATGTGTAATTCCCTATGATTTCAACATGTTTTACCGGATTTATAACTACTTCAAATGTGGTCATAAACTCGTCTATCTCATCTTTATTATTATGTTTCTTATTGGATAATGCAACAGTGGTACCCGCCAAAGTATAGTTCATTATATTAGTTTCATACACCAGTGTACCATCAGGATGTACAGGCACTAATATGGGCAAGGCACGATAGCTTGCATTCTTAAATATTGTATTCACTCCACCAAGTCCCGGATAGGAGTAATTCGATTTGAAATAAGAGGTATTATTACTGACGGATAACCATGGAGTCACTTTGGCTTCCAGCCTTGATTTGAAGTTATAGCGTTCATACTTATCCGGTTGTATTTTAAGAACTCCTTTCTGATTATAATATCCTCCGGAAAGCCGGAACTTCAAATGTTCACTTCCACCGGAAATGCTTACATTATGTTCATGCGTCGGACGTTTATGGTCATATAAATAATTATACCAATCAAAATTCCCATAGTATTTATACTGTCCGTTTTCAGTTACTACCCAGGGCCGTTCGGGTTGTTCCGTCTTATCATTTCTCCTGATCCACAACTCATGATAATCCTTTTCCGTATATGTGAGCAATGGTGTCCCTTGCCAGGTAGAGAAAAACATATCACTAATACCGGCCGCATAATATCCACGGGTTTCATAATCTGTCGACGTAGTTACATCACTAAAGCTGTATCGTCCGTTATAATTAAGAGTGACTTTGCCTTTTTCTCCCGTCTTTGTAGTTACCAGAATAACTCCATAGGCGGCACGTGCTCCATAAATTGCCGCAGACGACGCATCTTTTAAGACCGAAACAGAGGCGACATCATTCGGATTGACACGATTCACATCTCCCTCCACTCCATCAATAAGGACCAACGGTTTGGCAGAACCACTAATGGAATTTACACCTCTGATATTAAACGAACCTCCATCTCCCGCACGACCTGAAGAAAAAGAGACAGTCATGTTAGGAACTGCTCCTTGCAGTAATTGAGACATAGTCGAAGCAGAACGCCCTGCCAATTGATCTCCTTCTACCACAGATACAGCACCTGTCAAATTCACTTTCTTCTGTGTTCCATAACCTACAACCACCACTTCTTCCAAAGATCTGGAGTCTTCTTGCATGGTTATATTGATAACCGAATTATTCTTGACGGGAGATTCAACGCTCTTATAACCTAAAAATGAGAAAACCAATATACTATTGTCCGGAACCTCGATAGTATATCTTCCATCCATATCAGTGATGGCTCCTATTTTCTCACCTTTAACAGCTACATTACAACCGACAATAACCTCTCCCAAATCATCTTTCACAGTTCCTGTTATCTTCCGACCGGGAGTTACGTTTTTCATTTTCTCCATATTTTTCACCAGAATAATATGGTTGCCTTCCATCGTATACGAGAAACCTGTTCCTTGCAAAACTCTATTAAGAATTTCGGCAACCGTGGTTTCCCGAGTAGATACTGCTATTCGTTTGTCTAAAGCAATCTCATGCTCATTGTAAATAAACAAATAGTCTGTTTGTTTTTCAATCTGCCTGATAATGTCAGATAGTGTTGCGGTACCTTTATTCATCGTTACTTTCTGATTTTGAGAACGGACATTCAAGGAATATGTCTCAAAAACAATGAATAACAGGAAAAAGACAGTTAACCTCATAATTCTTAAAATTTGAGTACAGTGTGTTTTTCTATGGACAATACGTCCACACCAAAGATTATTTTTCATATCTTTGCCTAGAGTTATTAAGTTAATACATAAAGATTTGTAACAGATGACGAGTCTTTTTTATTGACTTCTCACATATCGGTAAGTGCTGCAACACTTACCGATATTTCTGTTTTAAACGGGCAGGTTCTCTTGCTCTCATTTTCAGTGTTTTTTTAGATTAAATACTAGGGTTAATAGATTATGATCTGATTCTTTTCGTCGTCCTGTATATAATTAAATTTGATGTATTTCTGCAATACTCTCATCACATGTTCGATTCCTTCTTTCTGGCGGAACTTACCGGTACACGGATGAGAAGTTATTTCTATGTTTTTATTAATGATCTTCACTTCATAATATTGCTCTAATTTCTTAAAGACAGTTTCCAACGGTTCATCTTTAAAAGAATAAATACCCATCCTCCACAAGAAATCATGATCCGAAGTAAAGGTCTCTTTATAAAGTTTCCCGTCTCTAACTTCCACCTTTTCATGTGGATTCAAGATTATTTCGTTTTGCGTTTCAGGATGGTATACGGTGACTTTACCTTCTATCAAAGAAGCTTCAAATAAACCGGAGTTAGGATATGCCGAGACATTGAAAGTAGTTCCCAATACTCTGATATCATATTTCTCGGTCTCAACAATAAAAGGATGTTTCTCGTTATGAGCCACTTCAAAATACCCCTCTCCTTCCAAAATCACTTTCCTCTCTTTGGCATGAAATCCGGTAGCCGGATATTTTAAAGTAGAGTTGGAGTTCAACCAGACAATTGTCCCGTCAGCCAAAACCAGGCTAGCCCTTTGCCCTGCGGGAACCGTCATCATCTGCATTTCAGTAGAGTGTTCAAACCGATACTCTTGATATTCCTTATGAATAATAAAAGCAATCATGGCAATGACTGCCGCTATCTTCATAGAGGCCCAAAGATAACGCATCATAATTTTCTTATTTTCCGCCTTTTTTTCTTGCAAATTACCATTCCAGATAGTAGCGTCATAAATATGACGCATTTGCATCAGTTGTTCACGGTGTTCTTCACTTTCTTTCATCCAGCGCACGACTTCTCTCTTTTCTTCGGGAAGAGCATCTCCTGCAAGATATTTATTTAATAGTTTCGTATCCATACTTTTTCCTTGGGGTTAAGACATAAGCTTTTTGAGGGCTTACATATATAAGACACGCCACTTACAAACTTCACTAGAAGAAAAATAAAAAAAGTGCTTTGAGGTCCTTCATTTGTTCATCAATGCCGAGGAGGATATGCATCAATGCCGAAGGAGAACTTTATCGGTAAGGTATTCTATTAGAAAAAAAGTAGAGTATAAAGGTAATCTTTGAGGTTCTTCCTTAAAGCTTGCAACGCTTTGCCAATATGATAGTCTACCCCTTTCACTGTCACATTTAATGATTCAGCGATTTCTTTCATCGATTTATTCTCATATCGACTCATCATAAATGCCCTTCTTGTTTTTTCCGGCAATTCATTTAAAGTATGATTAACAATGGCGATTATTTCTTCAGAGAAAAGTTGGTTAGGATCGGAAGAGTCAAGAGAAGAGATACGGAAATCAAGTTCGTAAAGTTCATCATCCAGGATGTTTTCCCTGGCCTCCATCCGCAGATGCTCATTTCGCAGGTAGTTTAAGGCCTGATTCTTTACCACAGTCATCAAAAAAGCACGGATATTTTTCACCTCTTCAGTCTTCATCGTACTCCATAAAGTTATCATTGCCTCAGAGGCTATATCTTTCGACTGCATCTCATCGTGAAGATAGGATTTAGCAAACAAGAAACAACGTTGATAATACTCAATATAGATATCATCAAATGTCATATTAGAGCTTATGGCACCGTTTTGTCTTCTCATTTTAGCGTATTTCTCACCTGTTTAGACTTTTGTTAACGAAGCAAAGATAGCTAAAAGAAGTTATCTTCCAAAAGCCAGTCTTGAAATATTTTCGTCTTATCTACTATACACTTCCGCTTTTTTTCGTACTTTTACCCCTTGTTGGAAAGAAGTGCCTTTTCAACCCT
>UMID01018180.1_pt1 | contig 33983 bp, 28 predicted proteins | sample 1965691 | NCBI WGS metagenome assembly UMID01 (sample SAMEA4836115, study PRJEB28245) | human gut metagenome | biome: gut microbiome; material: fecal sample | place: Denmark | collected 2008 | reverse complement strand
TATTTTTTCTAAGTATTTTTGAATACATTTGCTAAAGTGCTGATGCATAACGATGTTGTAGAACATATTTCTTAAGCATGGGGGCGGTGTGCGAGGAAACAATAGGAGAAAGACACATTATTATATCACACGCGGGCGCGTAGGGGCGCCAGGGAGAAATGTGCATGGAAGAAAAAAAGAACAGGGAGCGGGATAAAAAAAGAATTGCTGCAAGGGATCAATTTAAGAATTAGTTCATAAAAACAAAAGGAAAGATAGAAATAAGAGATAGTGGTTTGATAACAAGTTCCGTTCCTTTGTTTGATTCATCAATAGGATACTTGCATGAGAATGATCCGCAGAATCTTCAATTTACTGAAAAGGATTTTTCTTTTTTATTTCTCATGTTCTCATAATATACATAATAGGTAGCTGTAAATCAAATAAATAAGACTATGAGAAATAAAAGAGAAAAGGGCATTTCTCATGGTTTTTCCATGATTTAGTCCATAAAATCGCGCATTTCTCATAGGTTTTAAACCATTTCTCATCTTATTCTCATACTCAGTCTATACATTTTACTCATTTCTCATACAGTATAACTGTAGTTTTTCCAGACTTTTGCCGAATTTACGATTACTCCTTTCCTTCTTCAGTTTTATTAAGCAACTTCTTGCTATTTACTACTTTCCTATATGTTATTCACTTTATACCTTTATGTTTTTCCCTAGTCATTGTTATTTCTTCCTACCACTATTCGTATCGTTGCACTCTAGTGAACAGATCGTTGCACTGGAGTGAACGGTTCTATCCACTTCAGTGCACAGAACTTTTCACTCGAGTGGAACTATTTAGATGCCGATAGGAAAACATGCGAATATCTACTCCATACACTTTCATAAACGCTTTATAATATATTATTAATCAATACATAACTGAATATGTAGCATTGAATCTATTACAATTAATTAGCCTCTTTGCCCTACGAAAGATTATGAGAAATGCCTTGAAAAGCTATGAGAAATACTTTGTTTTGTGGACAAAATGCTGGTAACACTATGAGAAATACCCTTTCCTCTTTTATTTATCATAGTATTACAGGTTTGATTTACAGACGATTATTACGTATATTATGAGAACATGAGAAATGAAAACGAAAAATCATTTTTAGTACCCTAAGTTCAAGTTATAAATGCGACAGTTGAGTGAGAAGATAGTGTAGAAAAATATTTGGAAAGATATACATTAATATATGGAGTCATAAAATTATGGTTATTCTAATTGCAGGAGATACACATACCGGGAAAACTCTATTAGCACAAAAGCTGCTGGAGAAATACCAATATCCCTATTTATCAATAGACCACAAAAAATGGGACTTATCAGAAGCGGACAATGTAAACTCTCTGCCTAAAGTAGCGACTCTGAACTTACAGACTACCTATGGCCCATTATTAAGGAAATCATAAAAACCTGTATTGAGAACTCTCAAAATATAATCATTGAAGGATGCTATATCCCTTTTGCCTGGGAAAAGGACTTTACGGAAGAATACACGCAACAAATAAAGTACATCTGCCTCATATTTAACCAAGAATACATCAAACACAATTTTCAGGACATTCTAAAATATGAGGGTATCATAGAAAAAAGACTGTCAACAGACACGTCCTTTGAAGAAATGAGTAAAACCAATAGACACAATTTAGAGCAATGCATATCGAGAGGGTATAACTACATCTTAATAGATAAGAGTTATCAAATAAATGCAGATGATATATAGATCGCCAAGAGAGGCTCCAAGAATTCAGGTAGGAAAGATCTCAAATCTACGCGATAAGCCTTTAATAAATAGCGCAATAACATATTACACATTCCGTAATGGCATAAAACGCATATTTTCAGAGTCCGCAACAAATAGCATCAGAATATTGGACAATACAAATCACGATGTATTGATTGGTAATGATATACCGTGAAACAAAAACGATAAAAACGAGTATAGCACATATAGAAATAGAAAAACAAAAAAATGAAAAACTTTTGTTTTTCTATTTCCTATCTTTGGGGAGTGAAGGAAAAGGGCGCACTATCAAAGAACAAACAAAAATATCTACTCACACAAGAAACAACAATATCAGTTAAAATGAAACTATGAAATGCAAAGATTACTCAAACAGGCAAACAAGTAGCCGACGTCCACATTGTTCCTTCAGTTTTTAATTGAAAAAATACAAGGGAACTAATTATGAATGATTTAAAAAAGTTTATGGAGACAGTCATATTAAGACTGGAAAATGAAGGGCGGTATGGAACGGCCCACGTCTACCAAAGTACACTAAATGCGATTTTGCGGTATTGGCAAATCAGGCAAAAAGGTACTATAAAATTGGATAAAGTATTCACTCCGGTCCTCTTACAGGATTTTGAGCGATACCTATTGGAAAACATGCTAAGTATGAACACCGTATCAACCTATATGCGTATGCTACGGGCGATCTACCACAGGGCAACGAAAGAAAAACGGATAAAATGGAGGCAGGGATTGTTCGATACCGTATACACTGGCGTACGGGCAGACACCAAACGATCACTGACTGCCAAGCACATGGGAAATATACTTGTGGCCCAACAATCACTCCCCTCACTAAAGGAAGCACAGTCATGGTTCACTCTCCTGTTTCTGCTTAGAGGAATGCCGTTTATCGATCTTGCCCGACTAAGAAAATGTGACCTGTATGGAGATACACTTATCTATAAGAGACAAAAGACCGGACGAATAATCACCGTAAATGTAACCCCGGAAGCCATGCGACTCATCAAACAACTGGCTAACCGGAATCCTCAATCACCTTATTTATTATCTATCTTACCCAGCAACTCAGAACTACAGAATGGAAACTGTTTCGGAAGTAAAGAGGAATACCAATTGTATCAAGCCATATTGCGAGGTTTCAATAGAAGGTTGAACGAACTATCCAGAAGGATGAATCTAGGCGAAAAACTCTCGTCATATACAGCACGCCATACATGGGCTACAACAGCCTACCAAAAGAAATGTGCGACAGGAGTTATCTGCAATGCCTTAGGACACTCTTCCATCAAAGTGACCGAAACCTATTTAAAGGCATTTGAGCAAAAGGAAATAGATCGGACAAATAGAATGATTATATCTTATGTAAAGCAAGAAGCTGAAAAGGCTAACAAAAATCGAAATACAGTATTTAAGGCTCTGTAATTAAATATATTGCACTCCCGTTACTTTGTAGGTAACAGTCTTCATAAGATTCGGCAAATATAGGAATTGATTTTGAAATAAAAAAACAAAACTAACACTTTTTTTGCAGGTTTTTATAAAAAAGCAAACTATTTGCTAAAATGAAAAACATTTCAAGCTAAGTCAAGCAAGTTTATCGTATAAATATTCCATTCGTATCCACCATTTGGAAACGATCTTTTAGAGTTGGCAACTGTATTCACAGTCTGACGACCTCCCTTTCTTATTTTCATCCCTACCAATCCCGTTCAGAGGACGCTTCCTGTTGTTTGAGAAGGCATGTGCCGTTACCTACAAAGTAACGGCATACACCATAGAGAAACAAAAATTAAAAACCAGTATGGAATATTTAAGACGAAAGCTATGCCTATTAGCCGGAAGTATTCTTTTGACTTGTGCCGCATGGGGGCAAACACTCCCCACCGACTCAATAACCAAAGATCCGGAAGCCTGGTACATCCATTTCAAGACAGGAAAAAGCAATCTCGATCTGGATTATAACGGCAACAGAGGTACTCTACAACGATGTATCGACAGAGTACAAGAGATTATAGACAAAAATGAGTACGTCATCGATCACATCCGCATCATTGGATATGCATCTCCCGAAGGTCCGTTAGCACTCAATTTACGACTTAGTGCCGCAAGAGCAGACGTATTGAAAGACTATCTTGTAGCCAAGACAGGACTCTCTTCCAACCTATTCGAAGTAGTGGCAGGAGGAGAAAACTGGAACGAACTTCGTGTCATGGTCGAAAAAAGCAATATTAAGGAAAAAGACCGCGTACTAGATATTCTCGATCATACTCCCGAAGGAGTAGACCCGGAAATTGCCCTGAAAAAACTACCCGGAGGTACATATCGCTATATGCTTACTAACTTCTATCCTAAATTAAGAAGTGCAAGCAGTGTGCAGTTGCTAAGAATCGTACCCGTTGTTGCTCCTCCTGTGGTGAAGGAAGAAATAAAGGTAGTAGAAGTGGACACCGTAAAACGAACTCCACAGAAACCGGTCGTACAAGAGCCGGAGCCCTGCCGGTGTGATCCGCCGTTGATGGCCATCAAAACCAATCTCGCCTCCTGGGCTGCTCTTATCACCCCAAACATTGAATTGGAAGCCTATCTGGGCAGCCGATACTCCATCGCTGTGGAAGGTGCTTATCGCTGGCTGAAAGACAGCAAAGCCAAAGGCAACAGTTACAACGTGGCCTCCGTGTCGCCTGAAATACGTATGTACGTGCATGACGACCGTTCTTTTCAAGGTTCCTACTGGGGATTGTATGGACTTTACGGCGAATACGATGTGAAATTCGGAAGCACCGGACGCCAAGGTAACATTCGCGGACTGGGTATCTCGTACGGATATATCTTTAAGTTTAACCGTTTCGACTGTCTCTATTTTGACTTGGGCATCTCTGCCGGATACAACCGGCTCCGATACGACAAGTATTTCTGGTACGACCCATGCAATGCATTCAAAGAACATAAAGGTAAGAACTATTGGGGACCAAGCAAAATCAAGGCATCACTCGTCTGGAGATTTTAAATCATAGGAGGACCTGATTATGAGAACAGAAAAAGATACTGAAACTATGGATTTATATAATAAATATAACGCATCTGAATGGTTAACCCGGAAAGAGGCGATACGACATAAAAGGTTGGTGACGATTATTTCCGCATTTGCGGCAGCACTACTCATACTTATCCTGCTACTGATGAGCTCATGTGAGAAAAAAGACCTTTGTTATCTGGATGCGCATCCGCACATCTGCCACACCCAACTGACGCTCAAATTCAATACAGCATGGGATAACGAGCCGATTTACTCGAACTATACACGCAGTGCAGGCAGCCTGACTGTAAGATATGTACTGGAATTCTGGACCATGAGCGATGACGGTAAACTGGAGACACAGCTGGAACGCAAAATTGTAAACGGTGGTTCGCTTGCCGAAGGAAACAACCGCCATCAAATAAGCGTTGACCTTCCCGCAGACAGAATAGCTGTTCTGGCATGGGCCGAACCTCTCGCCAGCGGTCAGACGAGTAATCCTTATTTCGATGTGAGCTCGCTCACCAGTGTTAAGATGAAAGAGCCATTCGGAGCGGGAGCTACTAAAGATGCTTTCAGCGCAAGTGCCACCTGGGATTACAGCGGATACGGAGGACCTCACTCCCACTCCAATGACCTCGACTTCACGGAAGAACTGGAACTGTTACGTCCCTTCGGCGCATATACCGTGATTTCCAACGATATGGAAGACTACTTCGAAAAGGCCGGAGCCGATGCCCCGGAACTGCATACCGCCAAAGTGAATTACCAAATGTGGATACCGCCGATGTTCGACACCTTCCGCCAAGTGGCAAGCGGTTCGCAATCCGGCGCAGCATTCAATCACATGGTAAGCGTATACACAGAGGGCAAGGAATACAAACTGGCAGAAGACCTCATCTTTATAGGTCCGGGAGACGGAACGGACAACTATTATAATATTATCGTAGAAACTCATGCGGCAGACGGCACCAGCATACATAAAAGCGGTAACGCGGAAATACGTATGCAGCGCAACAAACATACATTAGTATACGGTGCATTCCTGACTGTCCGCAAACCCAGCTCACCGGGTATCAACGATGAATTCGAAGAGATAATAGAAATAGTGATACCTGATTAATGAATAATTTATTAAGGATAGAATAAGATGAAAAAACATAGGCTTATGAATCATCAGAAGTATTTCCGGACATTATGTTTCGGGCTGTCGTTCCTCACAGCGGCGTGCACCAACGAATCGTCTCTGAATACGGAACCGGCTGAATGGCCGAAAACCAGCATTTCCATACAGGCAACAGTCGACACGAAGGCCGCCAACGAACCGGAAACAGCCGCAAACAACGGAGCAATCACCCGTGCCGGCGGTGACAAGCAAGTACCCGCGGGCTATCGTCTGCGCTGCAAACTGGAAGTTTATTCGAAAACAACAGACCTGCGCGTGGCACAAGCCCAGCTATTTATAGATGATAACAGCGGACTGACGGGAGCCATTACTTTCCCGGACGTACATCTGCCTCCCAATGATACCTACAAGGCGATCTGTTGGGCAGACTATATCGCAGCAGGAACAGAAACCGACCTGATCTACAATACCTCAAAAGGGTTAAGCGATATCCGCCTCATCGAAACAATCGCCACCGTTCATGCGAAAGCCGCCGCCAACGAAGCGGATATAGAAGATGCTTATGCAGGACAATCCGAAACTTTCACCATCGAAGCAAGCGGTGCCGTCAAAGAAGGGGATGAAGAAAAACTGACTTCGATTAAATTGAGACGTCCGTTTGTAAAGCTGTCTCTCCCCTGGGTGAAACTGACAACTGAAGACGGCAGTGCATGGACGGATGCATTGAGAAATATCCGGATCGTATATGAAACCGGAAACGTATCATACACCCAATTTAACGCGTGGACCGGAGAAGCATCAGGAGCGAGAACTGTTTCTTCTGCTCTATATCCCAAAGAGGTTTCGTCTTTCAACAAAACCTTTGCTTTGCACGACTATTTACTAGTACCTGTGCCCATGCCGGACGCGATTCCTTTATCATTCCACATCGAAGCAGAGACAACAGGAGATACTCCGGTGACATTCAAACGTTATGGAAGCACGGCGACCGACTATTCTTCTATTTCAATCGAGTTGCCTAATCCGAATTATATGCTGCGCATCAAAGGAGCAACAGCAGCGATAGAAGATAACGAGACCATATACCCGTTGACATTCAAAGAGTATATTCCGTAAATATTCTCTCTATTATAACTAAAAGTGATACATTTTTATTATTAACCAATTTTTTTAAGCATGAAAAAAAGTTTATTCTGGTCGTTAATAGCTGCAACAGCTATGATGACTGCTTGCGGTGACGATGCATTTGTAGACAATCAGCAGGTTGTTACAGGTGAGGAAACTCCGGTAGCGTTCAAAATTAACATGGGGAATGCGATCAGTACTTATGCAGGTACGGATTTCTCAAAAGGCGGATGGTCGAACTGGAAAGATTCCGACACTGAAATGATTGAGGAAGTGAATGCACGTGCCACTTTGCAGGTATTCGCTAATGGAGGTACTTCTCCATATACTCAAGTAAGAACTGTATTGACTGAAGCACCTAGCGGCAACGACATCGAACTTCCGCAGTCCCGCCTGCCGGCAGGCAATAGCTATACGGCTGTTGTATGGGTAGACTTCGTTCCAAAATCTGTTACTTCTTCAAGCACGGAAAACCGTAACGACTATTACTGGAAGACTGAAAATCTGGCTAGCGTTTCTGAATTACAGTTCGCTGACGGTTTGATGCCTATCGTTGAAACCCCTGAAGCACGCGATGCTTACACGGGACTTATCAAGTTCACCGTAAACGCAGACGGTACTTATAACATTACAGACGGAGCAGAAGACCAAAGCATCAGCACTGCTATTCCTATCACAGCTACTCGTAAGTTTGCCAAGATCAGCTTGATCCTGACCGACTACGACAACAAGACGGAATGGGCAGATGCATTGAACAACCTCGGCAGCGACAATCTTCTCGAATACTTAGGTATGGAAGTGACTAACCTGTCTACCGGTTACAATGCGCTGACACAATCTCCGGTTTCGGCTACTCCGACTACTCAAAGTTATTTCCACCGTCCGTTTGATGTAGCTTCTGCTACCAGCACTTCCGATCACGTAAACGGTGTAAAATGGTATCAGGACGGTGACAAGTTCTATCCGATTTTCGACCTGAACTACGTTATTCCTGAAAAAGCAGGTAAAGACGCTACTTACTCTTTGAGTTTCAAGGGTTACAACGTAGATGGTATTCCCAGTTTCACTGCTGACGCTGCCGCACTGACTGAAATCAATGCTAAAGCCGATGGATTCAAACTGGTAGCAATCCGTAATGCAAGCAACGTTCCTGTAAGAACGAACGCTCATACGATTATCAAGATGAATCTGTACAAAGCATATAGCTGCACAGTTACTATCGTTGACGAATTTACCGGCGGTACTGAAAATGTAGTTATTGACGATGATGACAAGAAACAGAGTACAGACGATCACTTCATTCCTGAAGGTGACGAAAACGGTGCACACATCGTAGTAGTACGCGGAAATGACGGTAAAGCAATCTCTATCGACATCACAGGCATCAACAAGGATAACTTCGATTTAGTAATTGATGATCTTGTTGCCATGAAGAACTTGTCTTCTACTGCTGACAACACTAAACCTGTTATCAATATGAGCGGTACTGATATTCCTAATCCGGCTGATTTCTCTGATCTTGAAGGTAACGTTACCAACGACATCAAGTTGACATTGACTCAAGACGGACAGGATATTGTTTTGGAAGGTCTGACTAACGACATTACTTTAGATTTGCCAAGCATCCAGAAGTTTATAGTAACCAGCACTGCAGATGTTACTATCGAGAAAGTTGTTTCAAACAGCTGGCCAACCTCTATCACTGCTAAAAATGTGGCATTTACAGGAACTACATACAATTCTGTATCTATCAACGTGGAAGAAACTGCTACATTCAATGGCGGAACATACAACAATGAGGTTGTTGTGATCGGTTCGGAAAATGATGCAGAAGCGGTGATTAACGGTGGTGTATTCAACCACAACTTCAAATCGAGTGTAGACACTACTATCAAAGGCGGTTCATTGCCTTATGTAGATGCTGACATTAACGGAGTGGCTGATTATATGTTAATCATGAATGCCGGAAAGACTCTGACTGTTGAAAAGGCTGACAGCGCATTTGGTCCTCTGTTTGCTACATCAGGTGCTGACTGTAAGTTAGTATACGACACACAGGATATTAAAGATTTCTATTCTGGCCTGGAAGGTAGTAACTGGAGCAATATTTCAGTAAAATAAACATTCCCTTTTTTATCTCAACAACCTTAGCCGGGCACTGTCTTATCATAGCCTTGCCCGGCTACATTCTCCAATCCTAGATGGAAGCTACAAACAAATTCTTTATTCCTTTATATTAGGTGAATTATCTGTTGCACATATTATTATTTATCCGTTACCGGTTGTTTCTCTTTTGCTGCTGCTATCTGTTGTTTGCTTCATGTGACAACGAGGGGTATCTTCACCCTATTATTCCTCAGCAAGAAAAGGAAACGCGACGTATTCTCATCGCTTATCTTGCCGGAGACAACAGCCTGTCTCCAGAAATAGAACAGAAAATAGCAGCACTCACAATCGGTTTCCTGGCAACTGAGTGTTCGCAAAACCGACTTTTTATCTACTGTGACCGCAAAAACGCATCATCACAATTAATGGAAATCAGTGCCCACACTGCAAATCCACGCCAATTACTGAAAACTTATACGGCACAAAATTCTGCCTCCTCAAATGTAATGAAGCAGGTGCTGAATGATATATTGAACAACTATTCCGCCTCAAGCTACGGTCTTATCCTGTTTTCGCACGGGAGTGCATGGTTGCCGGCAGCTGGTTTGGAAAATCCCAGTCGCAGCACACGCAGTGTTTGCATCGATGGGGAGGATGAAATGGAACTGGCAGATTTTACTTCTGCCCTTCCCTTACCTAATCATAGGAAATGGGATTTCATTCTTTTTGAAGGTTGCTACATGGGAAGTGTAGAAGTTGCTTATGAATTGAAAGACAAGACAGAAGCGATCATTGCTTCTCCTACGGAGATTGTCAGTCCGGGAATGACAGAGGTATATCCGTCTGCTCTGTCCTATCTTTACCAGCCAACTCCGCAACTGGAGAGATTTGCGCAATCTTACTTTGATGCATGGAACAGTAAAACAGGAGATTATCGTTCGGCTACTATCAGTGTAGTGCGGACTGAATATTTAGAAGAACTTGCTCTGCTTGCCCGTGCCGCTTTCCTCCGTTGGGAACCGGACACGAAGACAATCAGTTCTTTACAATGTTTCAACCGTAACGAATGGCATCTCTTTTTCGATCTTAAAGAAACATTGCTAACAGCCAATCCGGCATTAAAAACGTACGTTAATGAGTTATGGAAGAACATTGTTACTTACTCGGCTGCCACTCCCAGTTTTCTGCCCGGACTGGCATACGGCTTTACCATACACACACATAGCGGCTTGAGCTGCTATGTGCCACAAAACGAATTCTTGTATATAAATCAAGGATACACACAAACTACATGGTGTGGGACGGTATACCAATAACTAACTCTCCGGAAAGAGTTCCGGAGTTCCCACTTTAGTTATCAGGACTGTCACCCCTAATGCCACTCCATGTTTTATTTTTGTTTGTTTGTATGCTAATGCCCTGTGCTGTGAAGTACGGGGCATTCATTTTTGACGCATTTATTTTTTAACGGACCCGACTGGAATATGAATCAAACTGAATTTATCCGGGTAAGATCTGTTCTATCTCTTTCAACTCGTCTGTCGTGAACTCCAAATGTTCCAACGCTTTCAAATTGTTGGCCAACTGATTCACAGAACTTGCACCTACAATCACCGATGTCATCCTTTCGTCTTTCAGCACCCATGCCAAAGCCATTTCAGCCAGCGATTGTCCACGGCGGCAGGCTATTCCATTTAATTGACGGGCGGCTTCTACTTTTTCATGCGTCACTTGAGATTGTTGCAGAAAACCCGAAGAACGTGCAGCACGGGAACCTTCCGGGATGCCGTTCAGGTATTTATCGGTCAATAATCCCTGTGCCAAAGGAGAGAAAGCTATGAAGCCGGAACCGTATTCTGCCGCTAAAGGAAGGGATTCAGCCTCAACCGCACGATCGAACATACTATACCGATATTGGCTGATAAGACAGGGAACACCGGCCTTTGCCATCATCTTATAGGCAACACGGGCTTGTTCGGGAGGATATTTAGAAATTCCGATATACAGTGCTTTCCCTTGCTTCACAATATCAATCAATGTCTGGATGGTTTCTTCAACCGGAGTGACTCCGTCATAACGATGACTATAAAAGATATCGAAGTACTCCAGACCTGTGCGGCGGAGACTTTGGTCAATGCTTGCCATCAGATTTTTACGAGAGCTATTTCCGCCATAAGGACCTGCCCACATGTCATGACCGGCTTTGGAGGAGATTATCATTTCATCCCGGTAGCCTTGAAAGTTCTCTTTCAAGATTCGTCCGAAATTTAGTTCCGCACTTCCGGGATCGGGACCGTAATTATTTGCCAAGTCGAAATGAGTAACACCGTGATCGAAAGCATACTTAATCATGTCGGTTGCTACATTGAAATTGTCCACACTACCGAAATTATGCCACAACCCCAAAGAGATTAGAGGTAACTGCAAGCCACTCTTGCCACAATATTTATATGGCATCTGTTCGTAACGATCGGCTGCCGGCTGATAACTGAAAGAGTTTTCCATAAAGCAGAATGTTTATATTTTCCTTTCACAAAGAAAGGGAAAATATTTCAATTACAACTTTAACCGGATATTAAAAAGAATTCCCAGGTCAAAAGTTAGATGTTACATTAATTCCACAACCAATCAGAACTGGAAATAAATAAACGGCTGAATCTCCGAACTCTTCATCTGAATAACAAGATAAATCAACGCTACCATCAATACTGCTTTTCCTACAAAAGGCAGACGGATCACTCCCCGACAAGCTGCATTTTCCCAACTATCAGGAGCAAAATGAAGCAGGAAGCCGAGCAACATTAATGCGAATACTTTCCAATATCCTTCAAGTAACTGTGGGAACAGTTGCGGACGGAAAGTAGTGAATATCTGTCCCAGCATATCCATTGAGTTCTGAAAATCGGCATTGCGGAAGAAAATCCAGCAGAAGCAGACAAAATGGAAAGTAATAATCACTCCGAACACACGCCGCCAACCATGACTTTGTTCTCCTTTCTTACGCCTGGTGATGGTCATCCACATTTTATGCAACGCTAAAGCAACACCGTGGAAGGTTCCCCAAAGAACGAAGTTCCAAGATGCGCCATGCCACAATCCACCCAAAAACATGGTAATGATAAGATTCAGATATTGCCGAAACTTGCCTTTCCGGTTTCCTCCTAAAGAAATATACAGATAATCCCGCAGCCAACTAGACAAAGAGATGTGCCAACGACGCCAGAATTCCGTAATAGAGGCAGACTTATAAGGAGAATTAAAGTTCAGATTGAAATGAAATCCTAATAACAAGGCGATACCGATTGCCATATCGCTATATCCGGAAAAGTCACAATAAATCTGTAAAGCATAACCATATATTCCCATCAGATTCTCAACACCGGAATAGAGAGTAGGATTATCAAAAATACGTTCTACAAAGTTTATACTGATATAATCGGAGATAATGGCTTTCTTGAAAAGACCGGATACGATCAGAAAGATTCCGCGGCCGAACATCTCCTGCGAGACAAAGAGAGGTTTCCGGATTTGCGGGATAAAGTCGCGGGCACGCACGATAGGTCCCGCCACCAACTGGGGAAAGAAAGATACGTAGAAAGCATAGTCCAAAAGATTCGTCAATGGCTTTATGTCTCTCCGATAAACGTCGATGGTGTAGCTTAGCGACTGGAAAGTAAAGAAGGAGATACCGACCGGCAGGAATATATCAAGAGCGGTAAACTCTCCTCCCATCAATGACGCGATCACTCCACCCAGGAAATTGGTATATTTGAAATAGACAAGAAGTCCTAGATTAATACCCAGACTCAAAGTTACCAATCCTTTACGCTTCCAATGTCCTTGGGTATGCTCCATAAGTTGCGCAAGCAAGAAGTCGGCAACAGTGACTATGGCAAGCAGGAAAAAATAAGTACCGCTACTCTTATAGTAAAAATAGTAGGAGAAGAGGGTAACAAACAAGATACGGGCAGTATATTTACGTTGTAACAACACATACACTACCATGAAAGCAGCGAACAACCAAAGGAAGATGCCACTGCTGAATATCATCGGCGCTTGCGGATCGTAGGTAAGTACCTCTTTCAGTCTACTGAAATCTATATCAATGGGAAACATAGTCATTATATGCTTTGATAAGTGCTTGGTATAATAAATTTCCTTGCAGGATGTATCCTTCAGGTAAATAATGTACATGATCGGGACGCATCAGCTTTGCATCCGTCCAGTTCGTGCAGGCACGACGCTTTCCTCCGACGACATCGTACATATCCCACACGAGCAAGCGATGGTCTTTTGCATAACGGCGGATGGTTTCCGCTGCTGTTGCCGTACGGGGATTGATGGCATACGTGCGTCTACGCCTCCGTTGCCGGAAACTTTCATAGGAACCGGGAGGGGTAGTCAGAAGAATGGGGATGTTAGGAAGACTGTCGCGCAACAGTTTCACAAGTTCATCCATCTGATTGTAATGGGCATTTATATTATAACGCCGGTTATGGCTTTCATTGGTTCCGAAAGAGAGAATCAATAGTTCGGGCTTCAAGGAGGCGATTTCAGCAATACGATCCGGATGGGTAAATGTAAGGCACGTAGCTCCGTTGACGCCTTTATCTATATAAGAAACAGCACCGAAAGTTTCTGTCAAACGGGTACCAGTGGTTTGAGGGTAGATATGTCCACGTACATGACTGTCGCCAATATGAACGATGCGGACTGTATCTTCAGAAAGTCCGGCACGCACTTGGCGGAGATGTTCAAAGACGGGAGCTAGCAGAGCAATACTATCAAGAATCTCATTCCGCCCAGTTTCGCGGAAGGCTGAAGGAAAGGCTATTTGTACAGCAATCGTATCATTCGCCCAGTTCATTTCCCGTAAGGGCTTTATCAGCTTTGTAGTCTTCCCTAATGGAGGACATATAGGCATACGGTCTTGTGCGATTGCTTCTGTAAGTAAACAAAGGGTACTTAACATACCGGTGAGAATAAGAATAAAGATCGACAACTGGTTATTCTTTCTCATAAGCACGCCTCCTGTCGTATTGTTCCTTACCATAAATCATGGTTTCATAAAGCAGTCCCGCCAAATGCTTGCCGCCTCGGAAGTTTATATGTGTATAATCGTAGTTTGCCATAGAAGGTTTGGCATGAACCAGTTTTGCCATACTTCCGTCTCCCCCCATGGCTTCAAACATATTCCAAAAAGCAATATTACTTTCGGCCGCAATATTTTGCTGATAACGAATCAGATTCTTAACACCGGGCATAGTGCGAAGTTCACCGTTCTCGTTTTTATAATCACGGTCGCCGACGCTCAACAGCAGGATTCCCGCTTGTGGGAAACATTCTTTCAGATGCTCGATAGCAGTAATCAATCCTTTCTGGTAATTATCATAATTGCGTCCTCGTTCGGTAGCTACATTCAGGCCATATTCGAGGATAATCAGGTCGTAAGGACGTTGGCGGTTAAACTGCTTCAGTATTTGTACCGGAATACCACGCAGAGAAAGACCAGAGCTGCCACGTAACGAGAAGTTATCGAGAATAATTCCTTTCTTTCCATCCATTGCCAAGCCATAGAACAGGGTAGAGTCCGCACGTTCTACTGTCCAACGGATAGAACCGATGCGTCCGTCCACCTGAACTTGTTGTAATCCATCGGAAGGACCTAATGAATAATTCTTGCTTTCCCCTTTGTTCACACGGGCAGAAAGAAGAACAGAATCCTTATTATAAAAGAAAATGGAGGCACGCTGGCAAGTATCAAGCAGGGAGGCATATTTATTTTGCCCGCGCAATTCTACATAAGCTCCATTCCGGGGAACGAAATAGTGACCGGATATGCCTTGTTTCTTCTTGTCAAAATAGACGCTGTCTGTTACTGCATGACTGGACCATCCGCCAAATGTATGCCGTACTGTAGGGCGGTAACCGCTTGTCATGGAAGTGATGGTAACAAAACCTACACCGCAACCGCCGAATTGTTTCTGAAGCATTTCGCGCAAGTCGGCCGTAAATATATCCGCTTCGATAAAGGAGTCTCCGAATACGGCAATGCGTACCTGTTTGTCATCAGAGTCATCTGAATCACTGGAAGAGATACGATTGAGTGCTTCATAAAAAGGAGCCATCCCCCGGAGGGTGGAATCACTGTAATCTTCAATGCAAGTCATACCTGCACGACAAGTATCTACAAAGACCGGCTTTACAACTGGAGGCAAAGGGATACTGTCCGAATCAGCTGTGGCAATCTCCGATTCCGGATAACGAAGGTCGCTCAAAAGGTCTACACGCCTCATCGTGTGCCCGTCAATGGTCAGTACCGGAAGCCAATGAAGCCCAAGTAAGGCTGCAAATACAATCAGTACGAACCACAACGAATATTTCAAATAATTCTTTATTATCTCCATAATGTTTCTAAAATCCCAAACGACCGCAAAGATAGACAAAAGCCACAAAAAGAAAGGAGAATCTACATTATTTATTAGATTCTCCTTTCCTTTTTATCTATCTACCGGATCACATTTAAATGGTCCGTTCAATGTTCCACACAAATGCACGCAAACCTAATTGTTCCGTCTGCAAATCCATTTTATGCAAGGTGTCGAGCAATGGATCGACTTTGTTATCTTCTACCACTGTCAGGATAGCCGAGCACATACTTGGCCAGGCATGGCTTCCGAAATGCGGATCGCCTGTTTTCGAACCACGCCCCTGCACTTTTTCGAGATATGTAAAGCCACGACACCCCAGACGGTCGAGCAACGCCATGATTCGTTCGTAATAAGCCTGATCGAATGTTATCAATACTGATTTCATATTTCTTTTCTGTTATTTCTTAATAATGTTGTCTTTATTCGACTGGAAATAAACTTCCAATTCACGTTGACGACGGAGTTTACGGCGACGGTTCTTGATGCCTGTTCCTGCGAATACGCAATATAGAGTAGGAATCAAAATCAATGTCAAAACAGTAGATATCGTCAAACCACCGATTACGGCAATCGCCATCGGGCTCCACATTTCAGAACCCTGACCGCCACCGATAGCCATCGGAATCATACCGAGAACGGTAGTAGCGGTGGTCATCAGTACCGGACGAAGACGGCTCTTACCTGCTGTTACCACAGAATTTAAGACTGCCAGTCCACGTTCTCGACAAAGGGTAATGTAGTCAATAAGCACAATACCGTTCTTCACCACAATACCAATCAACATGATACCTCCCAACAAACTCATGACGCTCAATGTGCTGTTCGTAAAGAATAGTGCCATCAAGACACCGCTAAACGCAAACGGCAGCGAGAACATGATGATGAACGGATAAGTCAGTGACTCGAACTGTGCTGCCATCACGATAAATACAAGAATGACAATCAGGATGGCAAGTGTTCCCAAATCGCGGAATGAATCCTGCTGATCTTCGTACGAACCGGAAATCTGGATGGTGACTTCTCCCGGAAGGTCCATTTTATCTATCACCTTATTTCCGGCAGCCACTACGTCGCCCAGCGGAGCTCCGGAGATTACAGCGGAAACGGTCACGATACGTTCGCGGTCTTTACGTTCGATGGTAGGAGGTGCAAAACGTTCGACTACCTTTCCGACGTCTTTCACACGAACAGATTGTCCCTGTGCATTGTAAATGAGGATATTTTCGAGGCTTTCCAGACTTGTACGGAATTCGGGTGCGTAACGCACTTTGATATCATATTCATCTCCGTCCTCACGATATTTAGATGCTACCGCACCGTTGACACGGTTACGCAGATAGTTACCGGCGGTTGAAAGATTCAAGCCATGCATCGCCAGTTTTTCACGGTCGAAGTCTACCTGATATTCCGGTTGGTAGTCACTACGGCTGATATTTACCTCGGTCACGCCTTTTACTTTCAATAATTCACGTTTCAGACGGGCTGCTACGCTATCGGTTACTGTCATATCGTATCCGTAAACCTCAAAGTCGGCACTTGCCTGTGCGGACATACCCGTGTTACTACCTCCGAGGATTACCTGTGCTTTACTGAATTCCGGATAGGCTTTCAAATCTTCACGCATCTCATCACAGACTGCTTCCAAAGTGATGTCACGATCACCCGGATCTACCAAGCTGATGTTGAACGAGATTATATGTGAGCCATTGTCCTGCATGGATGCCCAAGTGTTGTCAGAATCAGCCTGACCGACTGTATAGTTGCAGACTTTCATAATGTCTTTATACTTCGTCAGCCATTGGTTGGTTAACTTCTGAGATAATTCCTGTGCTATCTCTTTTCGTGTACCGATTGGAAGTTCCAACTGTACGGCAATACGGGCATTATCCTGTGCCGGGAAGAACTCCGTACCGATGCCCTTTGCACACAGCAAACTGACAACGAAGAAAGCAATACATCCCACAATCACAATCGGACGATGACGTACAGCCCAGTTCAACATCTTCGCATACCAAGTATCAAGTCCGTCGAGCGCTTTCTCTATCGGAGTAAAGAAGAGCTTGAACATTTTCGATGGTTTCTTCTGCAAACGAAGTAACTGAGAACAGAGCATCGGAGTCAAAGATAGTGCGGCGACCGTAGAAATAAACATGATGGCACACATCATCCAACCCAACTGTTTGAAAAGCACACCGGACATACCGCTTACCATCGTCAACGGGAAGAACACGGCAATCATGGTCAACGTAGAAGCGATTACAGAGATTGCCACCTCATTTGTTCCGTGCACGGCTGCCTGTTTCGGATCGGAGCCACGCTCGATATGGGTCGTTACGTTTTCAAGTACCACAATCGCATCATCCACCACCATACCGATAGCGATAGAAAGTGATGAAAGCGAGATTATATTAATCGTATTTCCACTAACCGCCAGGTAAATGAACGAGGCAATCAACGAAAGCGGAATGGTGATACAGATAATCAGCGTCGCACGCCAACGTCCCAGGAAGAGGAACACGACGATAACAACAAAGAGCAGGGCATAAACAACGGTTTCCGTCAAACTGTCGATAGTATTCAAAATGTTGTCGGAAGTATCGACGATGACGCCGATCTTCACATCACTCGGCAGGTTCTTCTGAAGCCTCGGCAGTGCGTCGGCCACTTTCTTGGAGATTTCTACCGAATTGGCTCCCGACTGTTTCTGAACAACAATCATAGCACCTTGCACACCATTATTATATGTTTCCTGTGCACGTTCTTCCACGGTATCGACAATACGGGCTACATCACGCAGAAAGACATTCGCCCCATTGTGCGTACCCACCACCACATCTGCCAGCTGGCGGGAATCATCAAACTCACCTTCCACACGCAACGCATAAGTTTCACTACCAATATCGAAATTACCACCAGGAATGTTCTTATTCTCGGCTCCGATAATGGAGCTGATTGTTTCAATAGTCAGGTGATAGGCTTCCAGTTTGTTAGGGTCGCAATATACCTGAATCTCACGTTGCGGTGCACCACTGATGGAGACGGTTCCGACTCCCGGAATACGTGCCAGCGGATTTACCACACGGTCGTCCAATATCTTATAAAGCGCTGACTGGCTCTCATTGGCCTGTACGGAAAGCAACACGATCGGAATCATGTCCGTACTAAATTTGAAGATGATCGGATTCTCGACATCATCGGGAAGCTGTGAGCTTACCATGTCGAGTTTATCGCGCACATCATTGGTGAGAACGTCAATATCGTTACCAAACTCGAACTCCAATGTAATTAATGACATATTCTCGGAAGAACGGGAGGTGATATGTTTCAGGTTGCTCACCGCATTCAACGTATTTTCGAGCGGGCGAGTCACATTATTTTCTATATCCGAAGCACTTGCTCCGGGATAAGCGGTCATTACCATGATTGTATTCGTGTCAATGTCCGGATACAAGTCGATAGGTAACTTGGACAAAGAGAAAAGACCAAAAATCACCACTGCCAGGAAGCAGAGGGTGGTCATAATCGGTTTCTTAACCGCACCTTCGTATAAACTCATGTTGTTTTATTTAAAAGCCTCTCCCCGCTCCTCTCCCAAGAAGAGGAAGCCGGAAGATCGTTTTGAAATCAGGTTAATTAATAAAAGCATTGGGAGAAAGGTACTGTACATCTCTCATTTGGAAGAAAGTTGGGAAGAGGCTTCCACCTCTACTTCCATACCGTTCACCAAACGTGACTGTCCGGCAACTACAACCTGTGAGTTATCGGGCACACCGGATTTCAACTCGTACTCCGTACCCATGCGTCTACCCAGTTCGACCTTATTATAAGATACTTTACCGTCTTTATAAACGAATACATAACGGTCGCCGGAACCTGCCTGCTTAACGATAGCCAAATCGGGAACAACTACGTTTTCTGCTGTACCGAAGTTCAATGTCGCACGGGCAAACATTCCCGGACGCACACGCTGGTCTTTATTATCCAGTCTGATCTCCACCTGGAATGTACGGGTAGTAGCATCTATGGTAGGGTAAATCAGGTTGATGGTTCCTGTAAAGACTTCATCACCATATACATCGAGTTTCACGTCGACAGGCGTACCTTTCTTCACTTTCGTGAAATAGGTTTCGGACACGTTAATCAGGAGTTTCACGGGAGTGATCTGTTCTACTACCAGAACCGGTTCTCCACCACTGTACATATCGCCGTTATCATAGTTGCGTGCAGTCACTACACCATTGATAGGGCTTTGCAAAGAGGTATTCTCCAGCAAATTCTTATAAGCGGTTTTCTTCACATCGAGTTGCATCTTCGAAGCATCCCATTCTGATTTGGACGCACCGCCCACTTTATATAGTTCGTCGATACGGCTGAACTCTATTTCCTGATTGTCGAGTTGCAACTTCGTCTGTTTCAGGTTGGCTGCATCCATCTGTACAAGTTTCTGTCCTTTGGATACACGGTCGCCCACTTCTACGAAAATCTGATCGATACGTACGGGAGACGAAGGTGCAATATTATTCTTTACTTCGGCTTCCACCGTTGCTGTGTAATCCTGTATTTGATCTACGGGGCGGGCTTTTACATCTGCCAGCTTCACAATAGGCTTTGCGTCCACATGTTCCGCAGCAGCTTTGTCTTTTCCACCTGTACATGAGCCCATAAACACAGTTAACAGCAGGGCTACCAATTGGATACTTCTTTTCATATTCCTTACTTGTAATTTTTTAGTTGTCTATCTTTATTCTTTTCCCAGAACCTGATCGAGGTCTGCCTTAGCAACCAGGTAATCGTATATGGACTGATTATAGGTGAGTTGCGCCTGTGTCAGTGACACTTGGGAACTGTTCAGCTCGAGCACTGTGCCCTTACCTACATCATAACGTTTTTCAGCAATCACCACCGCTTTCTTTGCCTGCATCACATTTTCCTTATTGCTGACTACCTGCTCTGTGCTGGCACTCATGTTATTGCGACAACTGACAATCTGCATATTCAACTGTCTTTCCGTATTGATACGATTCCAATCGAGCTGGCGCATCTGTATACGGGCAGATTTCACTTTTGTAAAGTTGCTTGCCTTATATAAAGGTATACTAATATTGAACATCAGGCTGGAACTGTTACTCCAGTTGTAATCGAAAAAATTGATATTCGGATTATACAACGATTGATACTGATAGGAGAAACTCATTGAAAGAGTCGGTATAAAGTTCGACTTCAAAGATTTTACGTTCTTTTCAAGCAACTTCATATTCAAGTCCAACTGCTTCATAGTAGTATTATTGTCCAGATTTACATTCTCTTCTTTCAACTGGTTGGCAAACATTGCCGTTTCATAATTGGTTAAATTATCGTCAATCTTTATCTCCACATCAGCAGTAATACCCATCAGCACTTTCAACTGCAGCTTAGCCAAAGTCACCGCATTGGCCGCCGAAATCAAATTCGGTTTAATACTGCGCATCTGCACTTCCGCACTGATCTTGTCATATTCGCTCACAGTTCCCTGCTGATATTTGGCATTCACTACATTGTAGTTATCCTCGGCCAGCTTATAGCTACCCTGAAGCACTTCATAACTATCCTGCGCAAGCATCAACTGATAATAAGCCTTGCTTACCTGATTCACTAAATCCAGTTTAGAAGCACGTGACTTCTCCACCGCGAGTTCAATATCTGTCTTTGTCATCGACATGGCACGGTAAACACCCGGCACAAAGAGTGGCAGGTTAATACTCAACCCGGCATTGGCGGTGTTCGTACCGTCTTGCCCCATCTTGAACGACATATCGTTCAATTTCATTTCAGCCGCTTTAATTGTATGGTCTAACGAACCGGCAATACTAGCCTCCGGCAACAGACTTTGCCAAGCTTCTTTGCTGGCAACTCTCTTTAAAGCGATTTCTTCTGCTGCCACTTTTATTGTCGGATTCTCATCCAATGCAATTTCCAGGGCTTTGTCTAAGGTTAAGGTTAGTATATTCTTCTCCGTCTGTGTGTCCTGCGCCTTCGCAAAACCAAATGCACAGAATGCCACAGCTAGCAGAAGAATCTTCTTACCTGTCAATCTTTTCATCTTGTTCATAAACTGAATTTCTAATTTAATCTTAATTGTTTGTCAATAGAACCTCACTCACGCTCTAGTCTTCGATGCGGTTCTTACGATATTCTTGTATAAAATCTTCCAGTACCTTTGCTCCTTTTTCGGTGGAGATACCGCGTATATAAGTAAACATGATGGATTCATACACTTCAATGAAAGGATATTCATTGCAGATGTCTGTATTTAAAAGCACATCAAACTGCTCTCGTACCAGCAAATTGACGATGGCAAAATTCACATCCGGACGAAAAATGCCCTGCTCTACTCCTGTTTTGAAGAAAGACATCGTTTTCATCGAATCACTGTCCTGCCGGTTCTTCATCATCTCATACACCTTTGGATATTTCTTGATATCTTCAAAAAAGCGTTTGTTCGTCTGATGAAACATCTCAATGCTCTTCTGAAAGACTGCAAGTATCACCTCCAACACATTGTGCGACTGTTCAAAGACTTTCTGCAAGTACTTATCTCTGTCTGCCTGTGCTTTCAGTATGCATTCTTTCAACAACGATTCTTTATCCGAAAAGACTTCATAGAGGGTACGCTTGGATATTCCTAATGCTGCCGCAATGTCGTCCATTGTAATACTCTTGATGCCTTTTGAAGTAAAAGCTTCTGTTGCCGCCGTTATGATCCGTTCTCTTAACTCTACCCGTTGGGAAGCGTCTTTTCCATGCTCTGTCATCATCCGTTTTTCTATTTTATTAAAATGCAGTTTTCGTTTTCTTTTCATTTCCAAAGGAAAAACGGAACAAAGATATACAGAAAACTCAATTAACAAATCAAGTTTCCGTCTATTTATAATCCATTTGGGAATTATTATCATTCAATAGAGTAAAATGAAAACAAGTGTTAATAGGAAATTTGGAACAAACACAGAGGAAAGGTAAAAGGGGGGAATATAGGAAGTAAAGTTTTATCGCTAATAGAAGAGATGGCAGCCAATAAATGCCGGATAAATATCGATAAGAATCGACACTTATCCGGCAACAGTCACCATTATTAACGAAAAGCGAAAAAGGGTTGGTTTATGGTCAATAATCAATCTGTGTCCTTTTCAGGAAGGCGACTGTTTTATGTATCTCCTTGTACATCACGATGTCATCTTTTACAAAAGGCACTTCTTTCCGATAGGCATGGAGGAAACGCTCAAGAACGGGAGAGGTTTTCTGCGGGCGGCGGAAGTCGATGCCTTGTGCGGCGTTCATCAGTTCGATGGCAAGGATATGTTCCAGGTTGTCCATCACTTTATAGAGTTTGGTGGCGGCATTGGCACCCATGCTTACATGGTCTTCCTGTCCGTTGGAGGAGACTATGGAATCGCTAGAAGCTGCATAGCAGTACATTTTATTCTGGCTGACCATGGAGGCGGCGGCATACTGGGGAATCATGAAGCCGGAGTTCAGACCGGGGTTGGCTACGAGAAATTCAGGTAGTCCACGGAGTCCCATAATCAGTTGGGAGACACGGCGTTCGGAGATATTTCCCAATTCGGCCAGGGCGATGGCGAGGAAGTCATAAGAGATGGCAAGCGGTTGCCCGTGAAAGTTTCCACCGGAGATGATCCGGTCTTCATCGGGGAAGATGGTGGGGTTGTCCGTGACGGAATTGATTTCGGTCAGCAGTACGGAGGCAACGTAGCGGATGGCATCTTTGGTGGCGCCATGTACTTGTGGGATGCAGCGGAAGGAATAGGGATCTTGCACATGTTCCTTGTGGCGTTCGATTAGTTCGCTGCCTGCCAGTAGTTTGCGGAAGGCTTCGCCTGTCTCAATCTGTCCCTGATGGGGACGGATTTGCTGGATGCAGTCCATAAACGGGTCGATACGGCCGTCAAAGGCTTCGAGGGAAAGGGCGGCTATCAGGTCGGCCTTTTTCGAGAGGCGAAAGGCTTTGAGCATAGCAAACACACCGTTGGCACTCATAAATTGGGTGCCGTTCAGCAGGGCTAGTCCTTCTTTGCTCATTAGTTTGACCGGTTCCCAGCCAAACTCGTCGAGTACGCTGATGGCTTCGCACTTTTTTCCTTTATAGTAAACATCACCGACACCTATCAGAGGAAGGAAAAGATTGGCGAGCGGTGCCAGGTCGCCGGAGGCTCCAAGGGAACCGCGGTCGTAGACAATTGGCATAACGTCATTATTGAAAAAATCGAGGATGCGTTGCACGGTGATAACTTGTACGCCGCTATGTCCCAATGAGAGGGCGTGGGCTTTGAGAAGCATCATCAGTTTGATGATGACGGGGCGGATTTCTTCGCCTACGCTGCAAGCATGGCTTTTTATCAAGTTCTCCTGGAGGGTTCCCAGTTCATCGGGAGATATATTTTTAGTGCATAGAGAGCCGAAACCTGTTGTTATGCCGTATAATGGTTCTTCGGAAGAAGCTATTTTTTGGTCGAGGTAGTCACGGCATTTCTGGATGCGTAACTTGGCTTCGGGGGCTAGTTCCAGTTTCAGGTTTTCGTTTATAATTCGTTCGATGATTTCGAAGGTCAGTGCTCCGGAACCGATATGGTATACATTCTTACTCATACGCGCAGGTCTTGATTTACGGCATCCAACAAATCTTTTTCTCTCTGACAGGCGGTTTGCTCGATGGCATCGGCTTCGGTTTGCAGCTGGAGGACAAAATCTCTGTCTTTGAGCGAACCGAGGTTGATACGGACATTCAGTAAGGCTCCCAATACGGCGGTACGGGCGGACATCATTGCTACACAGGCATCTGTGACAGCATTCCGGTTACCGAGACGGGCAACATCTGCTATAACGGACATCATATCCAGTGCTTTGCGGGCTACTTCCAACGGAACGAGGGCGGCTTGTTTGGTTGCCTTCTGGATAGCAGCACTTCGGGCGGCTTTCTCTTCGTCGGTTGTTTTAGGTAGTTTAAAGCAGGCAAATACTTCGTTGTAGGCAGCTGAATCTTTGTCAATAAGCGCCATAAATTCGTCTAGCAAACGGAGGGTGATGGTTTGTGCGTGCTGCATTACTTCTTCACTGACTTCGTATCCTTTTTTTCCTACGGTCAGCCGTGCCACCATCGTAGAAAGGGAGGAAGCCAGCGCTCCATTCAAAGCGGCAATACTACCGCCACCGGGCACAGGGTCACTGCAAGCTACTTTATCTAAGAAATCTTTTACGGTTAAATCTGCTAACATGGTATTCTGTTTTTTAAGTGATTAATGAATGAGAGTTTTTCAACTATTAAGCGACGGGATAAAGTATGCCGCCTTTAATAGTCATGATTACGCAATTCATGCCTATATAGTAAGGTAGAATATGATAGTTGTCGGAATTGAGAATGACGAAATCGCCTTGTTTACCTACTTCGATACTTCCAATACGGTCGGCTCGTTGAAGGGCGGCGGCTCCGTTCAGGGTGAGAGCAGTGATGGTTTCTTCGATGCTCATTTGCATATAGATGCAGGCCAGAGCAATGGTCAGCGGGATGGAACCGGAGAAACAACTGCCGGGATTCAGGTCGGTGGCAAGTGCCACAGCACAACCGGCGTCAATCATTTCACGACCTCGCGCGTAGGGTTCTTTCAAGGCGAAAGCTGTCAGAGGTAACAGGGTGGCTACTACTCCGGCATCGGCCATTGCACGAATGCCGGCATCGGAAGCATGCAGGAGATGGTCGGCAGACAGTGCTCCGAGTTCGGCTGCCAGTTCGGCACCGCCGAGAGAGACGATTTCGTCGGCATGGAGTTTCAACAGGAAACCGTGCTCTTTGGCTGCCTGAAGCAGGCGACGGGATTGTTCGATAGAGAAAACGCCTTGTTCGCAAAAGACATCACAACATTCTGCCCACTTACCGGAATGGATAAGGGGAAGCATTTCACGAATCAGGAAATCGATGTATTCGTCGCTTCTCCCTGCATATTCTTCGGGAAGGGCGTGGGCGCCGAGGAAAGTGGAGACTATATCGAGGCGTTTATGCTCGGCGTTATTCAGGCTGCGCATTACTTTTAGTTGTAGTAATTCTGTGTCCCGATCCAGGCCGTAGCCACTTTTACCTTCTACGGTGGTTACTCCCATGGTGCTCATCTTCTTCAGGAAGCTTTCGGCGGCTGAACGAAGTTTAAGGTAGTTCATTTGCCGGGTGGCTTTGACGGTACTTGCAATTCCCCCTCCCCGCTCCATGATTGACATATAGCTTTCGCCTTTCAGACGCCAGGATAATTCTTCGGAACGTTCTCCGCCAAATACAAAATGGGTATGGGAGTCGACGAAACCGGGTAAAAGGCAATGCCCGCGAGCGTTATAATGCCAATAGTGCTGGTAGTAACCATCCCGATCTTCACCACGGTTTTCACCAACGTAGGTAATGATTCCTTTGGTCACTTCCACGGTTCCGTTTTCTATGATTTGCAGTTGAGACATTTCCTCTCCTTTACGGGCGGAAAAGCCGATGGGGGTTACGATACGGGCGTTAAATATGATTAGGTTTTCACTCATAAATAGTTCATCATAATTAGTTCATATAATAAATGGAGATATGAATGGCACGTTCTTTTAGAATGATGTTTGCCATAAAGCAATTGTGATTCATTCTATTTTCTTATTGACTATTCCATGATACGAGCTTCGAGAACTTGCTGCATGGTAAAGTTTTCGAGTCCGAGATAGTAGGAAGCGGTATCAATCAGAGCTTCCATCGGTACAAGACCGATTATTTCACTACCTACAATTGTAACACCGTAACGACGGGCTTCGATACGTACTAATTCGAAGGCACGGTAGAGTGCGGTACGGGTATAGTCGGTCATGTTAATGGATACTTGGGTAATGTTTCGCTCTTTCAGTTCCACTCCCATTGCTTTTACATAACGAAGTCCTCCATTGATATGGCGGATATTTTTCGCTATCTTAGTGGCTATCTCCATATTATCTGTACTTAGATTAATATTGTAAGCTACGAGTGGCATACGGGCTCCGATTGCTACGGTACCTGCGGTCGGATGTCGTTCAGCAGGTCCGAAGTCAGGTTGCCATTCGGGTAGTTTGATCTTTTCGGCCATTCCTTCAAACTCGCCTTTACGAACGGAGGCGAGATTTTCCCGGTGTGGCGCAGTAGCCGACTTTTCATACAGGAAGACGGGAAGATTATATAGCTCCGCAACTTTCGCCGCTACTTTTTTAGAGAGTTCGATGGCTTCTTCCATACTGGTGTTCTTAATCGGGATGAAAGGAATTACATCTACCGCTCCCATACGAGGATGTTGCCCGGTGTGCTGATTCAGGTCGATCAAACGGACAGCTACACCAACGGCTTCAACTACTGCTTCACACAGTGCTTCCGGCTCTCCCACAAGTGTGACAACCAGACGGTTATGATCTTCATCATTACTGTAATCAAGCAGTTTTACTCCGGCTTTACTACGGAAAGGGGCTACTATCTGATCTACTTTCTCCAAATCACGTCCCTCGCTAAAATTGGGGACACATTCAATAATCTTATTCCAACTCATATCAAATATCTATTATTATAGAGGTTATACTTTACTGAATAACTATATGTTTTACATCAAATAGCCACATGGTTTATCCAAAATAACAGCATGTTCAAACTGTTCCATATATTGTGGGAATTTATTCCTTCACATTATGGGAACGCTTTCTCTTATATTGTGAGACTACTTTCCCACAATAGATGGAACTATCTTCTTTATTAATTCTTCGTCCGCCACATACGGCATTGTTATCTGATAATCTCCAGCATGGGACTCATTAAATGCTTCACTCGTTTCCATCGCATGCGGATTACGCGCCCACGAACGGCGGGCTACTCCTCCCATTACGTCCCAAAGCATTGCCGAACGGAGTATTTCATCTACCCGTTCGCTACCGTCGCATACCATACCAAAACCGCCATTGATTGCTTTGCCGATACCGACTCCACCTCCATTATGCAAGGCTACCAGACTCATCCCACGGGCACAATTTCCGGCAAAGCATTGCACAGCCATATCTGCCATCACATTACTTCCGTCTTTGATATTTGACGTCTCCCGGAAAGGAGAATCCGTACCGCTGACATCGTGGTGATCTCGTCCCAGCATAATAGGGCCTACTTCACCCCGGCGAACCATCTCATTGAAATGGAGGGCTATCTTCATTCTTCCAACCGCATCCTGATAAAGAATACGTGCCTGTGTACCCACCACGAGTTGATTCTTTTCTGCATCCCGTATCCAATTATAGTTGTCCAGATCCTGACCGCGCCGATTGACGTCAATACACTCCATAGCCGCATGGTCTGTTTTTATCAGATCTTCGTGTTTACCACTCAAGCAGACCCACCTGAACGGACCGTAGCCGTAATCAAAGAGTTGGGGTCCCATAATATCTTCGACATAACTCGGCCAGATAAATCCGTCTTTTTCATCAACACCATTATAGGAGATTTCTTTTACTCCGGCATCGTATATGGCTTTCATGAAAGAGTTTCCATAATCAAAAAAATAAGTTCCGCGGGCTACCAATTTCTTGATGACCTCGAAATGACGGTGCAAAGATATGTCTACCAAGTGACGGAATTCCTCCGGCGATTCGTGAAGAAGGCGTGTGCGTTCCTCGAAAGTCAGTCCGGCTGGGCAGTATCCACCTTCGTAAACGGCGTGACAGGAGGTTTGATCGGATAATAGTTCGATCAAAATCTTTTCACGCTCGGCATACTCGAGCAGGTCTACTATATTCCCATGATAGGCAATGGAACAAGGTTCACGGCGTCGCATTGCTTCAGCTGCCATCCGGTATGCTTCTATGATATCTGCAGTCACATGCCCCACCCATCCCTGGCGGTAACGTGTTTCAATGCGTGAACGATCTACTTCGGCTATGATGGAGACTGCTCCTGCTATTTCGGCTGCTTTAGGTTGTGCACCACTCATTCCTCCCAAACCGGAAGAAATAAATAAGTGTCCCCGCAAATCTTGGTCTTGTGGAATGCCGAGTTTCAATCGTCCGGCATTCAGGAGGGTGTTGAAAGTGCCATGCACAATGCCTTGAGGACCGATATACATCCAACCACCAGCTGTCATCTGTCCGTAATTGGCAACTCCCATCTGGGCGGCAATATGCCAATCATGTTGATTGTCGAATTGTCCGATCATCATCGAATTGGTAATTATAACGCGGGGAGCATCGGGACGGGAGCGGAAAAGCCCCAATGGATGTCCGGATTCAATAACCAGTGTCTGTTCCTGGGTAAGTTCTTCCAGATATTGCTTAATCAGTCGATATTGCATCCAATTTTGGCAAACTTGCCCGGTTTCACCATAAGTAACAAGTTCGTAGGGATATAAGGCTATATCGAAGCAAAGGTTATTGTCAATCATTACCTGAAAGGCTTTGCCTTCAATACATTGCCCCTGATATTCATCAATCGGCTTTGCTTTCAAGTCTCCGGCAGGACGGAAACGGTATCCGTAAATCCGCCCGCGAGTGCGTAGTTCTTCCATAAATTCAGGAGCCAGTTGTTCGTGCCACTCGGAGGGAATATAACGCAAAGCGTTTTTTAAAGCTGTGATGGTCTGCGCCGGGGTAAGTGTATAACCACGGTCGGGAGCTCTCCGGATACCTTCTACAAAATCCGGATAAGGAGGTAGCGTGTTGCCAAGAGTTATTCTCATAATAAACAGAATTAAGGATTACAAACTGTAAGCAATACAGTCTTATAACTCTTCGCAATATAGAAAAAAAGAAGATAAAAGACAAGAGAAATAACTGATTTATTATCAGAAAGGCATTATTACATTTACTGCTTAATAGAATGGTAAGATACAGGCAATGTCAGGAGTCTCTTATGCTTTTATACAGATACAAATGCAGGTCTTTTATCCAAACGGACTAGTAGGGCTTTTATTAAAATGGATAGCGGATTTTTCCATTAAATCAAAGCTATGAGTTCTGTGTTATTTGCATAATCCGCACCCTAATCATATCACTATGACCATGATTGTATTATGAACATACTCTTTCTCTGCTATACCAACAGAGATCGACAAAATTACTTTTTTTGTTTATTCCACAACTCCAACAAATATTTAAAGGTATGCTTCGCCTCCTGACTATCATCTTTCAAATATGCCTGTTTCAGTTCCGGATAATTCTTCAATAATTGAAGCATTTTATCTTTTCCTAGAAAATCGACTTTTCCTGTTTCACCATTTAGCTCATAACAGACGCGTTTCGTAACCAAACTTGAAGCGGCAAGAGCATCGCCAATATTCCCTCCCAGTTTTACGTCATCCTCTTCTACAAAGTTTCCTCCGATAACCGAACCTAGAGGCATGGCACAAAAATAGATATTTTTACCCAATTGAACGGCAGGGGCATACCATGCTCCAAAGCGTAACTTTTTATAGCGCAACTTACGACAATTCAAATATAAATCTCCTTTTTCGTCACGCACGGCAAAACAACGCTTCTTCAAGCGTCGACACATCGACTCGTCATCACCGGCCGTTATCCGGTAATCAGCCCCTCCTGTCAATACAATCTGATTTCTGGAACGTTTTTCTACACGCAACACGGCTGTTGTATCACCATGTTGAGCCAGCAACTCTTTCAGGTTGGAATAAATAATATTCTGCGCAATTAACGGAAGGCTAATCACGCTTATCAGCAAACATAAGATACATCCTTTCTTCATAAGCATCCTCCTTTCCTGTCTAACGCCTTTTCGAGTGGAAAGTTATAAATTTTAGCGGATAAATGCAAGAATGAGGAAAGAAATATTGAAAAAAAGCTGCTACCAGGAAATGCCCCCTACTCTTATTAAACGGAAACAGAACTTATATACCCCATTCCTTACAGCTAGTAAAGGCATTATCCAGACAAGTCATAATATGAGCTTGTTATTCCTTTCTATCTTCCGTTAATAAACAGTAAATCTGCTCTCGACAAAAACAAGCTCTTATCCCGACCGTCATGAATTATATTACCTTTGTGGAAAAGAATTAAATTTGTCATGGAAAAACAAGAACAGATCATTACTACATATCAGCAAATCATTCAGAAAACAGAGCTGGAGTTACAGAATGCACGGAAACGTATCTATTATATCAGTCTTCTCCGCCTGATCTTATTCGTAGGAGCTGTAGCAAATGCCATTATCTTTTGGTCTGATGGGTGGCTATGTCTCTCTGCTTTCGCTATCTTACCTTTTATCTTATTCATCTGGCTGGTAAAACGCCATAATTTCTGGTTCTACCGAAAAGACTTTCTGAAAAAGAAAATAGAAATCAATGAGCAGGAGCTACGTGCCATGCAATATGACTTTTCTGATTTTGATGATGGAAAAGAATTTGTTAATCCATCTCATCTCTACACTCTTGATTTAGACGTATTTGGCGAACATTCTCTTTTCCAATACATCAACCGCACTGCAACGCCTATTGGCAAACTGCATCTTGCAAACTGGTTCAATGCACATCTGGAAAACAAAGAAGCTATTGAACATCGCCAGGAAGCTATACATGAATTGTCCACAGACTTAGAATATCGCCAACAAATCCGCTTACTCGGCTTACTCTATAAAGGAAAACCTGCCGATACCACCGAAATCAAAGAATGGGCAAACAGTCCAAGTTATTATCGGAAGCGTACACTTCTACGCATCCTCCCGACAGCGGTAACGATCATTAATTTCTTATGTATAGGTCTAGCCATTTTAGGTATTATCTCGGCCAGTATTGCAGGAGGAGTGTTTGTTGGCTTTGTATTATTCAGCACTATTTTTTCTAAAGGAATCACTAAACTACAAACGACCTACGGAGAAAAGCTACAAATTCTTTCGACATACGCTGACCAGATTCTTCTCACTGAACAGAAAGAAATGCAAAGTCATATACTGCAAAAGTTAAAAACGGAACTTACAAGTCAGAATCAAACCGCTTCTCAAGCAGTACGCCAGCTTTCAAAACTGATGAACGCGCTCGATCAACGAAGCAATCTGCTAATAAGCACGATACTCAATGGACTGATATTCTGGGAGCTGCGCCAAGTGATGCGAATCGAGAAGTGGAAAGAAATCCACGCATCTGACCTTCCCCGCTGGATAGAAACCATCGGAGAAATTGACGCTTATTGTTCTCTGGCAACATTCGCATATAATCATCCGGATTACATCTATCCTACCATTGCTGCTCAATCTTTCCATCTGCAGGCTGAAGCTTTGGGGCATCCTTTAATGGATCGCAACAAATGTGTACGCAACGGAATAGACATTGAAAGACGTCCTTTCTTTATTATTATCACAGGAGCCAATATGGCAGGAAAAAGCACGTATTTACGTACTGTAGGAGTGAACTATCTACTAGCATGTATAGGGGCTCCCGTTTGGGCAAAGCGGATGGAAATATATCCGGCTCGCCTCGTCACCAGCCTTCGGACCAGTGACTCCTTAACCGACAACGAATCTTATTTTTTTGCCGAACTCAAGCGACTTAAATTAATCATAGATAAGCTTGAAGCAGGAGAAGAACTTTTCATCATCCTTGATGAAATATTGAAAGGTACAAACTCTATGGATAAACAGAAAGGTTCTTTCGCCCTCATCAAACAATTCATGCACATGAATACCAATGGCATCATCGCCACTCATGACTTGTTGCTAGGAACTTTAGTGGACTCCTTCCCACAAAATATCCGGAATTACTGTTTCGAAGCTGACATTACGAACAACGAACTCACCTTCTCTTACCAAATGAGAAACGGAGTTGCGCAAAATATGAATGCCTGCTTCTTAATGAAGAAAATGGGGATCGCCGTCATTAACGACTAATCCCCATTCCTTGTATAAAAATCAAAGTTTTCTATTGTAGTAACATCCAAAACCTGCTTTATTTAGTAGCAGCAAACTGAATATAAAACTTCAAGCTACCTGTTTTAATGTGTCGGAAAAAACTAAGTCAAACAGATTTTGTAGAGATACTTTTACTGCATTTTACTTTTTGTCAGAAACGCTATTACCGCTGAAGCTTGTTCATCAGTGAAATACTGCACTGACGTTATTGGCTGATATGTATAAGGTATAAACTGGAATAACTGTACAGCTGCAAACTTTTTATCAGCAGAAAGTATCACATCCATACGTATATTACCACTAGCCTCACTCTTTATATGCGAACCTGCTGAGAATGAACCCGAATTCACAAGATTCCTCAAAGCATCCATGTGTTTCAAATCAAAGAATATACTATGCTCTTTAGCCACACTTTTGGTTGGCAAATAAATAACTTCTTTTGATTTCCAGAAGAGACGGAAAATCCCCATAAGGAATAAACCTGTTCCCAGAACCATCAAAGCCATACTAACCGTAGAAGACTTATCATCCAATTCGAAAGTGGAAACAAAAGCTAAAATACCGACCAATAACATTACAGAAGAAATTAAAACTCCTGAAACACTTGTACGTTTTGCGATATCGGGGTGTGAAGATGCGAAGATAGTAGCATCAATCGTTTGAGTAGTTGCCATAATATTTAAAGTTTAAATTATTAGTAAAAATATAAAGATAAAAAGGATATAGTCACCGGTATTACAGAAGATACCAGTAACCACAAAATAAACAATACCAATAAATAGACTACTAAATAATTATACGCCTCAAAGTATATACATAGTATTCACTTGATGGCTGGCAATAATAGGAAGTTGTTGTACCATAAATCCGCCCCCAGTGTTGTGAAAGTGAGTTATCACGATCAGCACAACATTGTAGCGCATTTTTTAAAGAAAAGAAATATTCTCCAAGTTGTACACGTTGAATACGTGTTACAGATATCTGATGGCTTTGCAAGTTGTTCAGTTCAGCCACTGGCTTACCAGGAAGATCCGGTGCGCTGATTTCCCCATGCTGTCTCATTGCATATGTAATAGCACGCTCCTGTTCATCCACCACTTTCGCAGTAGAAACATTGCCTGCTATGCTATGAAAAGCAACAGTCAGCAACAGAAACAATATTACCTTTACAAATTTTGCCATATTCACCTGCAAATATAACAGATTCTCTCTATGAAAAGTTCTATTAAGATATATTTTAATGTATCTTAGTATTAGTAAACGGCAGACAAACAAAAAAGGCTACCTGTGAGGGTAGCCTTTTTTATATCTATAAGAATAACTGTAAAATTATTCAGCTGATTCAGCTTTTGGTTCTTCAGCCTTAGGAGCTTCAGTTGCAGGAGCTTCAACAGCAGCAGGAGTAGCTTCAGCAGCTTTCTTCGAACGACGAGTACGAGTAGCTTTCTTAGCAACTTTTTCCTTAG
>UMID01040109.1_pt1 | contig 35988 bp, 34 predicted proteins | sample 1965691 | NCBI WGS metagenome assembly UMID01 (sample SAMEA4836115, study PRJEB28245) | human gut metagenome | biome: gut microbiome; material: fecal sample | place: Denmark | collected 2008 | reverse complement strand
ACAATGAATACGTCTTTCAAACGCTATTCTATTGCCGCCGAATTATTAACCTGCATTGTCTATCAGCAATATATGCCGACTGAGATACAACTGAGGTACAAGACATCCATTTTCGCCCAATGTTGAAGCCACCAAGAAGGCTCTCTCATCCCTCTTTTTCTTTTTCGATTGTCACACTCTTTATGGCTGATGGAGGTGGGACTTATTATCAAAAATGCGCTCTTTGGATAGCAATCAGCCAAAATTACCCAAAATATTTTCATAAATAATCTTAAAACCACTTTTTACCCCTGTCATAGTTTTTTCTCTTTGCCGAGTGCTTTGAACTATAGATTTTCGCCTGTTCAAAATTTGTACCGTTTTGAATTTGTTGTTTTCAAGAGAGTGCTGTAGCTCAGCGTGTTAGGAGATATAAAAAGGCTTCCACATGCATGTCATATGAACTCGGTCGTGCGCCAGTTGTACGAGCAGGGCACGGACGTGGTGATGGTCGATACGGGTAACAGTTACGAGGGGCTTTGCGAGTACCTGGGCGGCAAATATATCAGCTATACCGAAGAGAAGCCTATCACGATGAACCCTTTCCGCATCAACCGCGCGGAGCTGAACGTGGAGAAAACCGGTTTCCTCAAGAACCTCGTGCTGCTGATATGGAAAGGCTCGCAGGGTACGGTCACGAAGACAGAGGACCGGCTGATAGAGCAGGTCATCACGGAGTATTACGACACCTACTTCAACGGTTTCGACGGCTTCACGCCCATGCAGCGCGAGGACTTGCGCAAGAGCCTTGTTATCGACGACCGCAACCGCAGCGGGAGGCAGGAGGAAAACGAGGCGCAGCGTGCCGGTCGTATCGAACGCATGATCGACGAAATGGAACGCCGCCGTAAGGAGCTGAAAGTGGACGGGCTGTCGTTCAATTCGTTCTATGAGTTTTCCGTGCAGCGCATTCCCGACATCTGTGACGAGAACCGCATAACGGGCATCGACATCTCGACGTACCGCTACATGATGAAGGACTTCTACCGGGGCGGCAACCATGACAAGACACTGAACGAGAACATGGACAGTTCGCTGTTCGACGAGACGTTCATCGTCTTCGAAATCGACAGTATCAAGGACGACCCTCTTCTTTTCCCTCTTGTCACGCTGATTATCATGGACGTGTTCCTGCAGAAGATGCGTATCAAGAAGAACCGGAAGGTACTGGTCATCGAGGAAGCGTGGAAGGCCATTGCCAGCCCGCTCATGGCCGAGTACATCAAGTTCATGTACAAGACGGCCCGTAAATTTTGGGCCAGCGTCGGTGTGGTAACACAGGAAATACAGGACATCATCGGCAGCCCTATCGTCAAGGAAGCCATCATCAACAACTCCGATGTGGTGATGCTGCTCGACCAGAGCAAGTTCCGCGAGCGTTTCGACACCATCAAAAGCATCCTCGGCCTGACGGATATAGACTGCAAAAAGATATTCACCATCAACCGGCTGGAGAACAAGGAAGGGCGCAGCTTCTTCCGCGAGGTGTTCATCCGCCGGGGTACGACGAGCGGCGTGTACGGCGTGGAAGAACCGCACGAGTGCTACATGACCTACACCACCGAACGGGCGGAGAAAGAGGCCCTGAAACTCTACAAGAAAGAACTCCGGTGCAGCCACCAGGAGGCTATCGAGGCGTACTGCCGCGACTGGGACGCCAGCGGCATCGGCAAGTCCCTGCCTTTCGCCCAGAAGGTGAACGAGGCGGGACGGGTATTGAATTTAACAACAAGATTATAGGTGCAATGAAAAAAGAAAGGATTCTGATTACCCTGTCTCTCGGCTTCGGCCTGAACGAGATGGGTTTCGAGAGCAGCCTGACAAGGCAGGAGATTTCAATCGACAATCCGGAACTCACCGGCCTGTCTATCCGTGAGTTTTGTATGCTGACAAAAGAGCAACTGCTCTCGGCATACGGTCTGACACCGGAAAAGGTGTCGGCCATCGAAAGGCTGCTGTCGGAGTATTCCCTCCGGCTGGGCATGACGGGCGCGGAACTGGACGCGTATCTGGACCGGTATTACAAAGACAATCCCAGAGAGAAGGAGTTTTACGACCTGTGCGACAGGATGTGCGGCAGGCTACCCTTCGACGAGCACGGATTCAGGGAAGAGTTGGGCAGGGAGCTGAACGCCAGCCCGCTGAGCGGCAACCCGCTGAACGGAAACAGGCCGAGTGGAGACCGGCTGAACGACCTGGGATGGCAACGCTACCAGACGGTGCGCGAGGCTTATCTGAGACAGCCCTGGTACATGAGATGGTTCGGCTCCCGCAAGAGCCGGATTCGGAAGGCCGTCGAGGACGCCACCGTCATACATGACATGTTCTGCCGGCTTGTCACGGAAAACTGCATCGAAACCGAACGGTGGCGTTTCGAGCAGAGGGAAATAAACAAGATAATGGAGAATAGATGATGAAACGGCTGTCGTTTGTCCTGATCGTACTTGCGCTCACTGCCGTGCAGCGTGTCCACGCCCAGTATTACAGCGTGAACTATGACGCGCGTACCGTGGCGGCGATGGCTACCGCCTTCGGTACGGAAGCCGTGGCCGAGGGCTATTACCGGGAGCAGGTCGATGACATCCTGAAGCATTACAACGCGGCGGAAGTCGCCACGGCGGGAATTTTCGCCTCCAAATTTTTGGAACACAAGGCCCTTTCCGACCTCGGTATCTGGTGCAGCAGCACGGAGAACTACTATTACCGCCGCATCTACCACATGGTAGCGGAAAAGATCATGCCGAAAATATGGGCGGTGGCGAAGCTGATGCTCCGCTCTCCGCAGACCGCCATCCACTGGGGCAGCTACCTGATGAAAATCTGCGACGAGACGAAAAGCCTGTGTATGCAGTTCGAGAGCGTGGTAACGAACAGCACGCTGACATTCTCGGACATCGTGTTTCTTGAAATCAACCGGGAGATAGCCCCCTTGCTGAAACTCTCGGAAGCGGGCGGCATTGACTGGCAACACATGCTGGACGACCTTGCCCGCGTGCCGGGCAACTTTACCGGCGAGAACCTGCAAGAGGACATCGAGCACCTGTACGACATGGGCATCGGGCTTGCCACGGCAGGTATCACCAACCTCGGCGACGCCCTGCTGCAGACCAGTTCGTTCCATAACCTGATGAGCGGCAAGGTCAGTGAAATCGTGAACCTGTACGAGCATTACGGTGCGCTTTTCGAGCAGGCGGAACACGACCTCGGCGGCCTGCTTGTCGGCATGGTGGGCGGCGAGGACAATGTTGCCGGGCTGTTCGAGTTGAGCGAGTACAACCTCACGGGGTGGATGACGGACTATCTGGACGAAACCGCCGGGAACTATTATACCCAACGGTGGTATATCGCGAGGCGCGAGCAAGGCAGCATCGCCTTGTGCGACTACTATCCGCCGACAGACGACAACTGCATATTGAACGGTGGTGAATGGACGCGGTTCAACACGACCGATCCGGGCTTTTATCCCAACGCCTCGCAACGGGAGCAGGCACTTGCCAATTCGGAACGGTATGCCGGGTGGTCGAGAGACCGGGTACGGCAGCTCAACAACCGGAACGACGGTTACACCTATACCATCGACTACTGGCAGAACGCCTACATCATCAGCCGGGGCGGCAAGCAGACGAAAAAGGCATACGCCTACGAAATCCATGTAAAACAGAGCTGGAACCGCGAAGAGGTCATCTATGAAGAGGTGTTCGATTCCTATTCCATGGACCTGAACGTCTTCAAGGCGCAACTCAACGCCCGGCTCTCGGAGTTCAACGACAACGAGGAAGGCTATACCTATTATATAACCTCCGACGCGAGGAACTATTACCAGGCGACGGATGCCGCCAAGTTGCAAGGCTGCGAGAGCGTGACGATCAGCGTGACGTGTTCCGACGGCGCCACGCTCGGACAAGGGACGACGCAGTACAAATGCCGCAAGTGCGGCAGTTCGCTGAACGCCCATTCGAAGGAGTGCGCCATGCAGACCTCGGTCACGGAGAACGAACTGGACTTGTCCGAACTGGACGCGCTGGTGCAGGAAGCCGAGAGCAAGGTCGCCCTGCTCGGCTCGCAGGTTCAGACCCTGGAGAACGAGAATGCCGTCCTGCTGAAGAAAATCGCCGAGGCGAGCGTGGAAGATGCGGCGGTGTACCGTCAGCAATACAACGAGAACCGGAAACAGATAGACCGCCTGAAAAGCGAACTGGCGGAGTGGCAGCAGAAACAGAAGGAATACAACGACGCGAAAGCCGAGTCCGCCGGAGACAATGACGTGGCGACAGACGATTATTACCGCATACCTGCCATCATGCAGGACTGCAAGACGGCTTATAGCCTCACTTGGCAGGACGGCGGCGCATGGAGCGGCTATACCTATGTCCGCAAGGCAACCATGCCGAACATCAAGGGCGTCATCACGTTCAAGGCGACGATTTCGATAGCGCGGAAACCGAAGTATTTCCTCGGTATCAAGATACACCGCGCCATCCTGCAAATCAGCTGGGAACTGACCACGGCCTATACCGACACGCACGTGGCCGACGTGCTGACGCTCGACCCGAACCTTCCGGACGCGGAGAAAACCAAAATCGTGAACGACCGCATAGCCGAGATAGCACGGGAATACCCCTCCTGCAAAATCACGACGGAGTATGCACGCACCGCTCCGCCGGAAGAGACACCGACCGGGGAAGTGTACCACCTGCTGTGGTCGAGCGACCGGCTCGCCATAGCGCGTGAGGTCGATTCCCGGATCACGAAGATATATGCCGACCTCGTGTCGCTGGAAAAGATGATGCACTACAAGCGGAGCATCATCGACGTGCTGAAGGACGTGCTGCCGGAACCGGACACGGACGAGGGGCGCAGGCTGACGCTCGTGGAAGAGTGCCACGACCGCTGGATGGAGAATGCACGGGCATCCCGGAACGGAAACGGCAGGAACGGTAAAGACGGCAGAAAGGAGGTGCGGCCATGAAACGTATCCTACTGGCAACGGTCGTGCTGCTGTCGCTCCTGCCCGGCATCGCCAAGGCGCAATGGACTTTCGACATCGTGTCGGTGGAAGCCTACATCAACGACCACAAGAAACAGCGCAGCCTGCTGCTGGCCCGCAGTACACTGGAATACAGCAACAAGCTGCTGCACGAGTACAGCCGTGAGGAAGTCGGCGGGTACAAGGAACTGAACGTGGATCTGGACCGCTACACCCGCGCCTTCGACGTCATCGACGTGATGTACCAGTCCCTGCGGACGGTACTGAACGTGAAGAACACCTACAATTCGGTCAGCGACCGTATCGGCGACTACAAGAGACTGTTGGAGGACTTCAACGAGAAGGTCCTGAAACGGGGACGTGTAGAGCCGTCCGACGCGCTGATTCTGACCATCAACGAGAAGGCCATACGCGACATCGCCCATGACGGGGAACAGCTCTACAAGTCGGTAAGCGACCTTGTGCTTTACGCCACGGGGGCTGCGGCCTGCTCGACCAGTGACCTGCTGATGGTATTGGAGGCGGTCAATATGTCGCTGGACGACATCGAGCGGCACCTGAACCGGGCGTACATCGAGACGTGGAAATACATACAGGTGCGTATCGGCTACTGGAAAGCGAAGATTTACCGCGAACGTACCAAACGGGAGATTCTCGACGGGGCTTTCGGACGGTGGCGCGATGCGGGACGGCTGGATTATTAACGAACGATAAAAGGGAAAAAGAAATGAAACGGACATTGTTACTCATGGCGACGGCGGCTGTAACGGCAAGTGCGGCTCATGCACAGTATGCGACTTACAACCATGACTCGCCGAAACAGAACCAGATTACGGTCATGGAGACCGGAACGGGCGCACTCTCGCCCGAACTCTACTATACCGTGCTGCACAACAAATACAAGAAGTCGGCGGCGGCGAAGAACAAGCTGTCGTTCCGCACGCTGGCAGGGGTCAACCTGTACGGCCAGGTGGACGAGGCAGAAGCCATCGACTCGGCACTGGTCAGCCGGGCGAAGATCGAGGCACTGAATGTCGCCGACCGGCAGATAGACCTCGCCTGGATTGCCGAGGGCGAGAAGGTCAGCGGGCAGATGGAGCGGTTCAAGCGCAACATCGACCGCATCCTGCCTGCCGGGGGCACGACGGACGAGAAGGAACGGTGGACGGAATACTATCACGTGTACCAGTGCGCCATCAACGCGACCAAGGACGCCTACATGCCCAACGCGCAGCGGAAGAAAGAGTACCTGCGGATCTATGAGGACGTGGCTCGCCAGAACGAGATTCTGGTCTGCTACCTTGCCCGGCGGCAGAACGCCACGGTCACGAGCAAACTGTTGGACGCGACCCATGAACGGACAACGGACAAGGGCAGCATCGTCCGCGATGCCATGAGCCGCTGGAACGAGTCGCGCCTCGCGGTACGTGGTTCCAGGCCGGGCGGAGACAGCGGAACGGGAGACGGGGACGAAACGGTAAACAAATAAAAGGACATAGCAAATGGCAGACGGAAACATACTTTCGGATTTCGGCATCAACCTTATGGAAGAGGAGATAGACGATGTAATCTTTCAGACCAACGAGTTCCTGACCGACGCCACCTTTACCGGCTCGCAAGGGCCGTTTTGGTGGATATTGCAGATGTGCATGGCGCTGGCCGCACTCTTTGCCATCATCATGGCGGCAGGCATGGCGTACAAGATGATGGTGAAGCACGAGCCGCTGGACGTGCTGAAACTCTTCAAGCCGTTGGCCGTGTCGCTCATCCTCTGCTGGTGGTACCCTCCGGCAGATACGGGCATGGCGGGCAGCGGGAGCAACTGGTGTTTTCTGGATTTCTTGTCCTATATCCCGAACTGTATCGGTTCGTACACGCACGACCTGTACGAGGCCGAAGCCTCGCAGATAGCGGACAAGTTCGAGGAAGTGCAGGAACTTATCCATGTGCGCGACACGATGTACACGAGCCTGCAAGCCAGGGCGGATGTCGCCCACACGGGAACGTCCGACCCCAACCTGATAGAGGCGACAATGGAGCAGACGGGGGTGGATGAAGTGACCAACATGGAGAAAGACGCGGCGGAGCTGTGGTTCACCTCACTGACGGCGGGCGTCGTGGTGGGGATAGACAAAATCATCATGCTTATCGCCCTCGTGGTGTTCCGAATCGGATGGTGGGCAACGATATACTGCCAGCAGATTTTATTGGGCGCGTTAACCGTCTTCGGGCCTCTGCAATGGGCTTTCTCGCTGTTGCCCAAGTGGGAAGGCGCGTGGGCGAAGTGGCTGACACGTTATCTGACAGTGCATTTCTACGGGGCGATGCTCTACTTTGTAATATCACGATATTTTATAACTAATTGTATATCAAATGTTATATTAAACAACTTAAGGCTTACGCAACAAAGTTGCAACAAAAATATCATAAAATGTTGCGCGTACATTTGAGGTGTATCTCTCGCCAGTTAAAATCAAACTCTGAGAGTATGATATGTTAATTCAACATTTTTAACCTATGCCGTTTATCCGGCATTTGATGAAGCATAACAATCTCTCTCATGGGCGAAAATTATCTGGCAGGACTGGCAGATAAATATGTGGCAAAGTTACAAATTTCCTGTCAGATTAGCCGCCTTTGCTATGAACAAGATATTGCAAAAATTATCCGGTATCCTTGCCAGATAATCATCTGACAGAAAAAGCCGAAAATGCACACATTGGAAGAATAAAACAGACTGGCAATGTTGTCACAATACATCGCAAAACAGACTGTTAAACAGTAAATTGCATATTTGTTTGCAGATTCTTTTCGCATTAACTTTGCACTGACAAATCGAATCGGCAGCAATCACAACCGACAAAAAATAAATCAAATTATAAAATAACGACTATGTGTAAAACAGAACAAAAACCGAACGAAACCGCCTTGCTCCGAAAGGTGGTGGACGGACTGAGACAGGAGCTGGAGAGAGTCAAGAACGTGGTTTACGCCTCAAAAGAGGTTCTGAATCTGGAGGAAGCCGCCATGTTCTTGGGCATTTCCAAAAGCTCGCTCTACAAGATGACACACAATCAGGTCATCCCGTACTTCAAGCCAAACAACAAAATGGTGTACTTCGAGAAGTCCGAACTCCTGAAATGGCTCCGGCAGAATCCTGTCGCCTCACAGGGGCAGATTTCGGAGGAGGCACACACCATCATGCGTAATCTCGCCAAAAATGATTAGTTCCCTTTCTTCAAACACAGACACAATCCGTATATGACTGAAAGCGAAAATACACACCTGTCTTTTGACAATCTCCCCCGGTCGGTGGCGGAACTCCATGAGAAGATAGACCGCCTGACCGGAATGTTGGAGCAGATCATTTCCTCAACCGCCGTCACTCCCTTGCCGGAAATCATGACGGTTGAGGATGTGTCTGCCATGCTCTGCAAGTCCGTTTCCACCATCTATGCGATGACTTCCGAACACAGGATTCCATACCGCAAACAGGGCAACAAACTCTATTTCCTTCGTTCCGAAATCCAAGCGTGGCTTATGGATGCTGTTGTTCCGAAAGATACTCCGAAGCGCAGAAGAAAGCCGCAGGACAATGAAATTTCTACGGATAATGAACGACAACCGGAGAACAAGCTGGACGAAAATCCAAGTGAAAACAGCGCAACTTCTACACAAATTCCATCAGAAAATGATGTTGAAAACAGCGACAATAATACCGCCTCAAAGTGTGAAAACAAACCGTATTCCATCGAAAGCCGGACACATTCAAAGAGCGGGGCGACCATCTTCGCCGTGCTTTTCTCAAAGGAAATTGAAGCCGCCGGAGAGCGGAAGTTTGTGCAGACGGCACGGAATTTCAACGGCTATTGGAGCGATTTCGGCAAGGGCGGCTACATCTTCAGCTCGCAGCTGGAGGCTGAAAATTTTGCAAAAGTGATAAGAGGGAAAGAAGAAACAGACCGAATATCACCCCAACAACCAGTATCGGGAAATGATGGCTTGACCGCCACTTATAGGGAAGGCAATCCGCCAACCATGCAGGGCGAACAGACCTTATTTAACGGTAATACCTCTTGTACGTGAATGGCAGACATGGCAGGGAGTGGCGTTTTTACAGGGGGATGTTTTAGGGCTGGCAAGTTTATGTTTTCGTCCACGAAAACCACGCCGCAAGCGGCGACCCGGTCACACCGGAAACGGCAACATCCCTATTATAGCCCTAAAACACCATTCCAATTATAACCGATAAAAACAAGCGTATGACAGACAACGAAAAATCACATAAAGGCGGCAGACCGAAGTCCGCAAAGGGCAAGGCACGGACAAAGACCATATCCACACGGCTCACACTTGCCGAGTGGAAAGCGGTCATGAAACGGATTACAGATGCTGGCAAGAAGCCGTCACACTTCCTGCGCGAACTGTTGCTGCACGGCAAGGTCGAGGCGGCACGGACACAAGAGGACAGGCGGCAGATAAGGATGCTGGAGGGCGGCTGTAACAACCTGAACCAACTGGCGAAGATGGCGCACCAACAGGGCTTTTCTCTTTTGAAAGGCAAAATCACGGACTTGCTGGGCGAGTTCAACAAAATCATCGAGAGGATATGATGGGTGATTTGAAGAAACGGGCGAGCTTCGCCAGAGTGGTGAACTACGTGAACAACCCGAAGAAAGCACGGCTCATCGACAGCAAGGATGTGAGGCTTGATGACAATACCACCATTGCAAGGAGTATGCAGGGACAGGCGGATGACAAGCCGGGGCGCAAGCTGAAAAATCCGGTGTACCATATCTCGCTGGACTTCGCCCACGAGGACGCACCCAAACTGACGGATGACCTGATGGTCGAAATAGCCCGTGAGTATATGCGGCGCATGGGCATAACGAACACCCAGTACATTGTGTGCCGCCATACCGACAGGGAACACCAGCATCTGCACATCGTGGCTAACAGGGTGGACAATGACGGGAACACCATCAGTGCCAGCAACGACCGTGTGCGCAACGTAAAGATATGCAAGGCTCTCACAAGAGAATACGGACTGAACTTCTCTAAGGGCAAGATGAACGTGAAGCGTGACCGCCTGCGTGGAAAGGACAAAGTGAAATACCAAATCTATGATGCTATCAAGGCGGCATTGCCCCATTGTAACTGCTGGTCAGATTTGTACGACAGACTGGCAAAGCAAGGAATCGGGGTGAATTTCAAATATGACAGGCATAACGGCAAAATCCTCGGGGTGTCGTTCACAAAAGGTGAAATTTCATTCAGCGGCTCACGGATAGACCGGAGCATGAGCTTTTATAAATTAGACAGGCTGTTTGGAAGTCGCATTGCCGAGGGCATGGAATGGCAACCCCGTATGCCGGACAACGGATTTGACGGACGGACACAGCCAACCATGCAAGGCATGGCAACGGACTGCCATGCGTCAGGTACTTTTATAGGACAACCGTCATCAGCCGAAACGGCAGCGAACGGCAACGGCGGCAATCCTACTGAATCCGGCTCGAACATCGTTCAAGTAACCATCGGCACATTCATGGAGTTGTGCGTGCAGCCGCACCAAGCCAAGGTCTCATCCGGCGGCGGAGGTGGAGGAAACGAAAACGGCTGGGGTGAGAATGACAACGAAAAGGACAAACATAAACCAAGGAGGAGAACAAGATGAAGGACAACAAGCAGAACTTAACCGACCTTATCGGGGCATTGGCAGTGGACATTGAGTATGTCAAGAAAAAACTGGACGCAAAGGATAGCTCGGGCAAGAACGAGGCATTGAAAAGGCTGGAAGCGAAGCTGGAGCCTATTATACAGTTCTTCAATGGCAATACACCGAAAAATGTCAATGCCATTTTCGGAAGCAAGGAATCCATTGAGGAATACAAGCAATCAATAGGTGATGAAACGGTTACGAGCCTGCGGTTATATACCGAAGCCAACGAGAAGGATATGCGTAAGCATGGAGTTCCCACTATCAAGGAGCAGATCAACAAGATACTGGAGTTGCTGACGAGCCACATAGAGAATGACAAACTGGCTTCGGAAAAGTCACGCCAAAAGCAAAGTGCCATATCGGCACTATGGCAGATAATCCGCCCGGACAAGGCAATAAGCGCAATAAGGCTGTTATGGAGCAAAGTTCCCGATGGCTGGCACACGAACCCTTACGCATGGGCTGGTATCGGTTGTATGCTCGTATTCTTTGTCCTGTTTACCGTCAGTTGGGTACAATGGCATGAGTACCGGGAAGAAAACAGGCGGTTGAGAACGGTTGCAGACAAACACCATGTGACTACAATCATGCTCAACGAACTGCATCCGGGACTGGCAGTAACTATCGGGGCTTACGAAAAACTGGCGGAAACTGCCGGTGTAGATTCGACTTTGACCATATTCAGGGAACAAGTCAAAGCCGTTAGAAAGGAATCCCCAAAAAACGAAGTAAATAAACGGCGGCGTTACACCCCAAACACTAAAAAAAAGGAGCCCAAGCCCAAGAGCTGATGTCAATCTTCTATGTAAAACCCGTAATCGGATAGAAATTGTATCAAATCTTTATATGCTTTCTCCTTTTTGGGAGTAAGCTTAAATGATTTTTTTCTTGTTTTTGAAAACCAGTTGTATAGTAAGGCATCTGTTTTGTTAGTTGGTAACTCATATTCGGAACTCACAAAATATTTTAAGTCTTTACATTTCTCAATAAAAGAAAACTCACTTGAAGTCATTACATATTCTTCACGTTTAGAAAGTTCTGCTTCTAAACGTTTCTTTTGTTCTTCTGTGACATCAAGAACCCCTTTGATTACATTATTATACCAACGATTTAGCGATGCTTCTACATCATCAGAAGATGCAAAAGGAATATGATGATTTGTATCTATATAGTCAAGGAAGTCAACAAATCTTTCGTCAAATGATTTACGAGATACAGCAGAGCGGTCGATTTGAATAAATGATGTAGCATACTTCTTAGATTCAATGCCGATTAGCCCACCTTCAAATTTCACAAAATGATATTTATCATCAAGCAAAATATTACTATTTACACTATTTCTATTTGTGTTACGTCCTTTGATAGCCAAAAAGTCAACAATATCGTCAAGAGAAAGAGGTCTATCGCTTTCTTCAAGAATTTGATGAATTAACCCTCGTATAGTTAAATGGTTAATATTCCATTTTTTTAGTGTATAAGTAGAAGTCTTGCCAATTGCTGTGATTCTATCTGAATTGAATAGAAAACTTCTCAATGTTCCGGGTGCATAAGATATTGCAGGATGCAAGTCTAATAACCTCGAACATAATTCGTCAAAAGATAATGGTGTGCCAAAACTTTCTAAGATTTTGCAGAATTCATCTTCAACATCAATAGCATTTCGTTTTAGCAGAATATTTTTATTCCGATCAATGTCAATTTCAAACATATGTCTTATTATGTAAGCTACGATGTTTTCTATCTTTTGGTAATCAAAAGAATGATTGAGTATATAATTGTTAATAAAAATGCTTATTGGTAATATTACGTTTTCTGTCGTTTTTGATAAAAGCGTGTTAGACATATCTTTGATAGATGCCCCGAAATCGAATGATTCAAAAGTCGTTGTATTTATAATAAGTATTTTCTCGCCAAATATTAAAGGCTTAAATTCTTTTGAAAGAGACAATATTCCAACTAAGGCATCTTCGGATAATTCATTAGAATGTGTAAATTCCGAATTTGAAATGATAGGACATACTTCTGTTGGGTCAATAAAATCCTTATTTAGAAACGGATAAAATTGACTATCGAGTAAGGTCAGAATGGCATATAGTTCCGAAGAAGGCAAATAGTGACTTACTATTTGACGAATCCGTTCTCTTGACAAACTAAATTCATTAGCAATATCAGTTAATGTTTGCGGGGATTTTGTGATACCATTTGCTCTATTATAGATAGCATCTTGTCTGTCATTCGATTTTATAAAATACAAGTAGACTAATTTGAAAAATGGCAGATAACCATTTTCTTCATAAAAATGAATTATTTCTTTAGTCTCCTCATCATTAAGGAATTGGTATTTTGTTCGTATAATTATTTCGTTACATTTTTTAGGTGAAGAGTATGCTAATTGAATAAGGAATTCATAAAAAGAACTATATGCAACGATAATATCAGATGCTGTTTGTTTACCGCAGTAACGAATCTTACGATAATCCACAAGTGTATTACAAAACTGTATTATCGTTTTGGCATTTACTTGCTCTTTTTCTAATACATTTTGCGCTCTCGTTGAAAGTTGTCCTTTTATACGCTCAAACTCGTTGCTTAGAACTTCAATAAGCTGTGCTGACAAACGTGACAATATGAATTCAACCTTTGCTACGATAAATTGTTCGTTTACCAAGCTAAGGCAATTAGATAATTTGGACTCAAATGAATCAGCTTTGCTAATAAATTGTGGCGGTATGATTTGCAATGTTTTTAAGAGAATGTCATGCCCCAGTTGCCAGCAATCGAACACCGTTTCAATAGAAACAGTATTTGGCAAGGCAAAAAAAACAGATGAATAATCCAAGAAACACTGCGTATATAATGTTTTTGCATTTGGAAACATATTGAGAAAATAATCTTGAACAACTTCCTCGCAATTTAATACACAGTCATCAAATATGCATTCGGCTGACAAAGGCAAATGATTCAATAATGTTTTATCTTGGCTATCTAAACTTACCAGAACATTAGAGCCATATCTATTTATAGCGTCTTGTAACTCTAAAATGGTTTTAGGTCCACAATTACGAATATGATACAAATCATTTGATTTCGCATACTCTAACAATTGAAAGAGGTTTTCAACTCCAATACTTTTGCAACAATTAAGCGCACGTACAGATAACATACCTTCTTTGATAGGGTCTATGAATTTCTGAGATGATTTTGTTGTATCCATGTTTATGACTTTCGTTTTAATTTTATTGTAGGATTACTATCATATTCTGTTTTCAAACGATACAATTCAGTACCGGGTGTGATAATGTCTTTGCGGAAGTTTGTGTAATATGATAGTAATTCCTGACCTTGCTGCGATAGTCCACTGAGTTCAGAAACAGAATCAAATTTGCTATTATGAATAATATCTAATAATTTTGACTTTTCCTCGTCTGATGATTCAGACATACATTTGTTCCAACATTTTCTCCAATGAGCAGTTCCAAATCCTCCCGGCTTATTATCTAACCATTCAAAGAAGAACCGATATAGAATAAATGTTTCCGGCATTTCTAAAAGCTCTAAAAATTGGTCTTCATTGTTTCCAAAAGCTTTGTAAAAAAACGTCTTGCCTTTTCCAATTTTTCCTTTGGTACTGTTTAATATGGCTTGTACTGCACGAATGTATTTTCTATTCCAATACTTCCCAACAAAGTCTCTGTTATGAGAATAGTCTACATCGCCATTTTTATCATGCCTAATGGGGTGGTATTTCATTGGGAAAGAATATATACTGACATTCAATTCTTCGCAAAACTCTACATTAATTCTTAAACGGCGATACAAGTCTACCGGCTTATCGTCAAAGTTATAAAGGAGATAATTAGAAAAATCTTTAAGACCGGCATTAACACTTAACCTTATAGCCTTTTCGTAAAATGGCAAAGTCTTGATATTGTCAAAAGCTATACGCAAAGGACGGATGGCTATTTGGGATAATAATTTGATATTATCCTCATTGAAAAGGCGGGCATCTACTCCTTGATTGAAGTCTACAAATCTTAACCGAGAACTCGATTTGAAATGTTTATCGTAATACGGTTTTATTTGTTGATACGCTAATAAGATATTTTCTTTTTTTGAAGTTAATAGTTTCCCAATATGATATTGGGAAATTATCCTATAAACTTCAAACGACTCATCCCCTTTAAGTGTTCCGTAAAACTCCATTATCAAAGATTGGCTTTTGCGTATATATGCACGGTCATTTACGCCTGATTCAAGATTTCTAATTGCAATTTCAAGCTGGTTAGGTGGCGTAAACATCGCTCCCTTGCCAAAACCACAATCTATTATATCTTGAATAATTTGTGGAAATTCTTCAGAAGCCAAAACGTTGTTATCCATAAGCAAAAGATCTTTTTGATCGCCAAAATGCTCGCGAATAAGGTTAATCCTTTCCTTTAGAGGAATATAAGATTGATAGTTTGGTTCCAAAATAGGTACAGCACAAAAAGGACAACGCCTAATACAACCACGAGTGGTATAGCTATAAAAAGCATTTGACATTGAATATTTATAATCAATCTCGTCAAGAATGGAATAGTCAAGAGGCAACTGGTCTATTATTTGAGTGTCACCTTTGTCGAGTTGTCCGGGAGTTTGAAGGACACCCACATATGGTTTAATACCCGTGGCTTGATATATTTCATTTGGCTGAATGGACGCAAGAACACCTCCAACCATTAAATCGGATTTCTTCTTTACAAGAAGTTTGGCAAAATTAATGGTTTCAATAGTAATATCCCAATAGAAAGTGAACAATGTTGTGACATAAACCCTATCCCATTCAGGGTTATCTTTCCACGTATTTTTCCAATAATAATCCTTATAAAAGGACAATATAGGAAATATTGCACCTTTTAGTTCAGCGTTACCATCTACCAATACATCAAGATATTCTTTTTTTCGAGTTCGAATATATTCAACAATGGCATCTTTTTTGAGATGCCAATCTGTATCAACTAAAAATTCTGTTAGCTCTTCAATACAATGTTCGCTAATTTGTTCAATTATAAATCTTTTGAGTTCACCTTTATAGAACATAATATCCCAATTGCCTAAATTGCGATAATATGTTGCTATTTTCATAAGCCCAATGGGAGGGAACTTATTTGCATAATTGGGTTCTAGTAATAATACCTTTCTTCTTTTCTTCGGACGTGCCATTATTTACAGAGTTGTTTAATTGCTTTTTCTTTCATTGTCTCAAACATTGTACGCTGACTAATGGGACAATTCTGGGAAAGAATTGCAAAAACTTTTCTAATAAGCTTGATTTCTTCTGGAGTACACTTTTTATTTAGGGGCGCAAATATATCTGTAACAGCAGAAGGAGCTGGTTCTTCCTGGATGGGAGCAGGAGTTGGAGTAACAATGGATATAGCTTCTCCGTTAGTCTTAACGCTAATATCTGTTAACGAAGTGACATTGGACGGTAGAATATCGGTTGGCAAATTCTCAAGAGTTTTCTTTATGGTTTTACCATAAATAGCCAGAACTTTATCTGATGCTTCTCCTATATTGTAATCATCCCTATACTTTGTCTTTATTTTATCAAATTGCTCAACTGTGGTTGATATTTTCGTTTGAATTTCAACCTTTTCTTTATCGGATTGAGGGGTGGAAGTTCCTGACAAATGAATATCTCTATAGAGGTTTTTAGCATCATTTGCTAAATGGTAAAGTTTTTGCAAATCAGAAAAATAGTCTTTGATATACTCGTAAAGTTTTATGGCTTCAGGAGTGTGCGTTAAGCCATCACGAGAACTATTAGGTCTTAGGTTTGGATGTACCGCATGTATTTCACCATAGAAATAATTATTACCTCTTGCCTCTCTAAAATATTGATTGAGCAAATCTTTTGAACCAATTTGAATATTTCTTTTTCTCAAACGAATACCTTTGTTGACATCTGAGGCAGGAATGGCTTTTGTAAAGGGAGTGATTGCATACCATCCCCAGCCCAAAAGACCAAACTCGCTATCTTCGAACTTGAAAAACTGAAGAGATGAAATCTCATCACCTGTGCCGTTAATCATCAAACCATATCGTTTCCTTATATCAATTTCATCATTTACCGTTAAACGAATATGGTCTAATTCTTCATTGAAGTCCTTATATTGAATAGGAAGACACTGATTATAGAGCATGTTTTTGAATTCTAACATATAGTCAATCGGTGCAACTTCTTTAAGATATTCAGAAACCTTATCTACATTCAAGAGACTTCTATGATGTTCAGAAACTTCTTCCATGCTAACTTCAAAGTAATGTTTGTCAGGAGCTTCTTCGCCAACGATGACAGATGTAATTCTATCTATTACTTGAGTAGCAGTACTTTTGTCTTCCTTGTTCAATATGATTTTTTGTGCTAATTCATTATCAAAAGCAATTTCCGTATACCGATTTTCTCCTTTCGCACTCGTCTTGAATACAAGGCGTTTACAATATTTTGCCCCAACCAAACGACCGATGCCGTATTGTCCCGCCAAACCAATGCCGTCTTTATGAGAGTCTGCAATGTTCAAAAGAATCGGTTGCGCTTGTGAAACATTGATTCCAACACCATTATCAAGAATATGTATTTTTCGGGATACGGGGTCTATCGTAATTGAAACCTGACCTTCTTTTATATTTGACAATATTCCCTGCCTTTTTGCTTCAACAATGGCATCAAAAGCATTTTGGACATATTCTCTAAAAATGATAAGGGAATCAGAATACATTGAAAACATAAGTATCTCAATGAGATTCTTTCCAACTATGGGTTGGTATGTATTGTTAGTATTATCCATTGGGGAATTGTTTATAAGCGTTTCGAGGAAATTTTATGTTTACTAGCGAGCGTAATGCAGGATTTGAGATAATATATTCTCCGGGAGTTAAACGGGTCATCATGTTTTGGTAAACCTTCGGGATATACCGATAATCAGGTTTTGATACCTCTATGGCGTTAGTTCGACCATATGCATGTGTAGCACAATTCCCTTTTACACGGTCGTGAATTGCACTTCTGAACTGTTCAACAGAAAATAAGATAATACCCAAAGAGCGACCTCTTTCTGCGATGTCGAGGAGTTGACGTAAAATTGGAGAGTTTTTGGGAACATCATTTGATGCATACTTGTTTAGTTCATCAACAAAAAGGATAACCTTATCAGGTATATCTGTTCGGTCAGCTCCTAGTTTTAAGTCGTAAATTGCTCTTGCAACACTACCAAATACAAAGCTTTGCGTATTCTCATCCAAACGAGCGATGTCTATAACCATTACTCTTCCATCTCGAAGATTATTTGAGATTTCTTCTGTTAGGTCAACTTCACCATTCACGATGTTTTTACCAAAAACATCGTTTTGAATAGCTTTGCTTATGCAACGCTTAAATTTTCGCCAACTAGTTACGAGTATTTCGCCTTTATCTGTTTTCTTTGCCCCTGTTGACGATGCTGTTTGTGTATATTCTGAAAGCTTTTCGTTAAATGTTGACCACTTTTCAACACCCTTAAAGTTTCCCTCTTGATTTATGATAAAATTGACACAACTTTCGAGAGTTCCAGTAGAATCATCTTCATTAGCAAGCAATAAGTCAAGTTTGTCTTGGCATTTTTCAAATGTGAATTTATAGATAGAAGCCTTTCCTGCATCTATCTGAGAACGAATGTCCGATGGCTGAGCATAAGACTGTACATTTTCTGTCATTTTATCCTTGCTATACGGATAATAATATGTAACATTGTCAAATGGACGTGCGGATAATTGTAAGGTATCGCGATATATATCTATATCAGCTTGTGGCAGTTCCTTGTTCGGCTCATCTATAGCCATAAGGTCACGACCTTTCACATTAAAGAAAACAAACGCAGCCGTCTCTCCCTTTTCTGTTCTAAACTTTTCCTGAATAGCTTTAAGTAAAAACATTGAGTAAGACGTTTTTGCAGCAAGCCCTGAAATACCAGAAACATTGATATGTGCGCCATCGGGACCAATAAGGAAATGAGAGTTAAGAACGACCTTAACTTTTATAGCAGCATCTCCTTGGTACATCTGAAGGTAGCCACAAACCAAGGGATTCTTAACTTCATCATCACTTAGTCCTAAGGCTCTCTTTACATCATTTTCATCGCAAAGAGAAACACGTCTGCTGTCCAATACAGGAGTATAGATGTTTTCCGTATTACAAACTACGCGTGCTTTTACATAGTTCATTCCAAGCCGCATCATATTTCCGATTGGGTCAGTTTCAATGTTTCCAAAATCACTGGAAATATAACTTGTGAAATGACTCGGTGCATCAGTAACGTGATTAATTTCTTCAACGACACCGTATGTTATTGAACCTTGTTCATGTTCAACTTTAACGATGTCAAATGGACTTAATATTTCTTTTTTGTCAGTCCAAAAATAGAAATCATCTATTGTGGAAGGGCACTTCTCTGTAGCTGACACCTTTCCAATTATTTTTGTACTCATATCAAAAGAGTTTATATATTATTTCGTTATTAGCATAGTGTGATTTACAGAATGTTTCAGTGAGATATACGGGATAAAGGTGGTTTGCCCATCGCGAATCATTACTGAAACATACCGGGTACGCTTCCCTAATTATATTTGCACTTATCAGGTCAATAAGAGCTGTTCGAATTTGGTCACTTTCGTTATTGAGAACCATTTCGCATTTTACAATGTCGGAGAAATTAGTTTCTCTAAAATCGCTGTTGCGCAAACGTAAATACCAAACAGCAAAAAAACTTCCAGAATGCTGCGACTCATAACGGTAAACTTTTGTCCGTTGAAAAGGTTTAAGCCCCGCTATAGTTTTTGATAGCTTATGTCCTTCAAAGTCAGGAATTAGTTCTGGGTCAAAAGATTTAGAAACACCTACAACATATTTATAATTAGAACGCAATAAATTCCACTTGCTCATATCCATATTAGAAAATCGAGGATTATATTCAATAGAACCATCCTTAAGCAAGAAATTATCATCGTCTAAAAGATTATTCTCACAAAGATTGTTTACTACTATTTGTTCCTCATCAGTCATCTCATTTTGAATTTTTGCGACAGCTCTACTTAGATATTTATTCTTGCCCAATTCTTCTGTAAAGCCATCAGTCTCATACAAAAACAAATCATGTAGTTGTATATTATGCTCTGCAAGAAATGAAAATGACGACAAATGAGAATTTACATTTTCGCAATACAACTTACAAAAATTATTGTTATTGTTTTCATCATCAATATCAAAATCAGTAGGCATCGATAGTACTATGCGGTGATGCAGCAAATAAGGTTTGAATGTTTCTCGATCCTTTCTTTCACAACATCCAACAATAATTTGGCCAGCAACTATAGGAAATATCTTTTTGCCAATAGCAATGTCGTCAACTTTATATGTTCGACGAGAACCGTCTAAAAAGAATCGAAATATGGGAGTACAACCTTGTATGAAAGAGGGGTTAATATTAACCGTATGTATGCGTGCGGGATCAGTTTCAGCAAATACACTTTTCTTTGCTTCTGATATAATTTTGTCGTCAAACGACAAAACGTCATTTATATTGTCGTCCAACGAAACTTTCTTAGAGCCGTAGCAAAAGTATTTGCCAGCACTATGTTGTTGAATGAATTCTAATATTTTGCCCATAAATATTTTGAAAACAGTACATTTATGACTGCAAAGATAGCAATAAACTTTGAGCTTGGCTGTATTTAGCCGTAAATATTTGCTCTTTTTGATTTTAATTCGGTTGTTTATAATATAAGAAATTGCCGACCGCATCTCTATACATAAAGCCATTCAGGCAAATAACAACAAACCCGATAGTTTGACGAATCAAGGACTATCGGGACACTATGACAAACTTATTTTATAGAGTAATAATATAAGTTTGTTATTTTTCTCGCCAAACAGAGAGCGATTGCCAATATTTGGGGAATCCCATATCTTTAAGGTCAAGCAGACGGCAATCGGATTTGAGCAATTCTTTGATATTCCTTTTAAAGTCGCTTCCGGGACTAATAATATCAAGAATATACGCAACACAAGAAAGCGCAGCAAATAATTTGTTTGTGCGTATTTGTCCAATTGTTGTTCTATCCATGAACGGATAAAGAGTGTTGTATGGCAGTGTCACGCTAACCATAAAACGGCGATTCCACACTCGGCTGTGGTGGGCGCAACAGTTGCGGAGATTGGAAATAGCGTGTAGCCAGTTCTCCAATATAGCTACTTTCTTCAAACCGAATTGTTCAGTAATATACTCTTTACGGTTGTCCAACTTTAAGGATTGGAACAAACGGCTCAATGTAGCAAACGATACCACTTCGAGTGCCATCCAACTTGGCGGCATCGAGGGATTGTTGTATTTTGATTTGTAGTGCTTAATAAAATCTTCGTTACTTCGGGTTACATCAGCATCAACATGATTCATCAAATCATCATAGCCGAAACGATATAAACTTTCATCATCATACCAATGGCTGTCACCTGTGCTTTCAGCGTATACCTGTACGATTTTTGTGCGTACTGCCACTTCTATTTTTTCAATAGCATTGAAAATAAGAGAACGTAATCTGCGGTCGAAACAATAAAGGTCTATTATGTCTTTGAAGTGAATATCTTTGCGAGTAAAGTTGTGTTCAGAATCTTCGCCGTTTTCTTGGAACGGATAAGTGTATGCACGAAGCCGATAGTAGCTAATATTGAAAAGATAAGCAATTGCCTCGTTTTCATCATCGAAAACAAGTCCCCGTTGTTTTAGCCGTGTGACTTGCTCAGCGAGAGACAACGGTCTCTTTGTATAATCAGTTTTATCAGCCAATCCTATCAAATATATTAAAACTCGAAGACCTCCCCGGGTGCGCTGTTCTACGGGAAGCGTGGGAGGTCATATCGAATACAAAGGTAATGCTTTTCTTTGATTCTGCAATGGATGTGCCAAAAATATTTCCGACATTACCCCATTTTCAATGTAAAATCACTAATTTTCTAATGTAATATCCTATACTTAAACGATTTTTTCTTTGCTTGAAATAAAAGAATTAATGGAAATTCTATATATGAAATGGTATAATTAGAGAATTTATCTTATGGTTGATTTCATGATTTATTGTGGCTTTGAAAAGAAACTCGAAATCCGGTTTACCGCTTCAATCTTAGTTTCCATTACAACATCGGCATAGACTTGTGTAGAGTTAATGCTGGTATGACCGAGTAATTTTCCCACCGTATATAAATCACCCCCAGCAGCCAATGACAGCGTAGCCATCGAATGTCTGCTGGTATGGAAACTGACATTCTTTTCTATCCCTGCGGCAGCAGCCATCTTTTTAAGGCATCTGTCGCAGGTACTAAGGCAGGTCATGTCAAAGACCTTTTGCCCTGGCTTGCAACCGTTTCTATCCGGTAGCCATTTCAACGCAGATTGGTTCAAGGGTATCGTTACTTGTTTTCCAGTCTTTTGCATGGATTGGATTGAAACAACCAGTCCACCATTGACCTGTTTTATATTCCGCCATGTCAGTACGGAAACATCGCTATACCGCAATCCGGTAAAACAGCAGAACAGGAATGCCCGTTTTGTTGTCTCGTTGGTAGTCGGAGCCTCGATAAGTGCAAGAAGTTCCTCTTTCGTGAGATATTCCCTTTCGGCCTGTTGTTTGGATATCCGCTCATGCCTACCCAAAGCATAGAAGGGATTTTTATCCATCACGCCCTCTTTTACCGCCACATTGAGCATTCGTACCAGTGTACTCTGGTGCAGATGCAACGTGTGTAGCGACAACTCTTTGGGATTGTCAGGCGATTTGGTGTTCTTGTAGGTGTTCTTCATGAAGTCAAGCAGTCCTAGAATAAACTTCTTGTCGATTTTCGACATCAAGAAGCGAGGTCTGCGACGGTGTTTCAGATACTCCTTTATTATATTGACACAGGAGCGGTAATTGTGATACGTTGCCGGAGAATAGGACGGATTGCGTCTAATCCCTTCGATATGGCTGTCAAGCCAGTCAGCAAAAATCCGTTTGGGCAGTTGCTTTGAATTGTCATTGTCTGCCTCCGTTTCGTCCTCGTCAATGCCGAGCATCCGCTTTGACTTTATCTCATTCGCCTTTGCCATAGCCGCCTCGTTGAGCCGCCTTGCATCGGGTGCGTCATCCGGCACAAGAAACAGGTTCAGGTACTCGTTCCATCTTTTCCCCTTCTCATAGAAATCAAGGTATATGGAGCGGCTTCCCGTCTTCAATGTCCGTGTCCTTATCGTTATTTTCATCTGTTTCCCTCCGTTTGTGGTTGTCTTGAAAAGAAGTTATCCACGAGATTGACCGTTTCCACTTTCTTCTGGTCCACAATCTTTGCATAGATTGCGGTCGTGTTCACATTGGCATGACCGAGCAACTTTGATGTGGTGTATATGTCCGCACCGAGTGTCAGCAGCATGGTCGCACAGGTGTGCCTACTGCAATGGTAGGTTATGTGCTTGTTTATCTGTGCATTCTGCATCCACTTCTCTATGTTCCGTTCAATGTTTGATGCTCCAGTCGGCAATGTAAAAATCGGTTCTTCGGGATTCTCTTTGGGGCTCAGGCAATCGACAGCCTCTTTTGACAATGGCACGTTTACCAGCTTTTGGGTCTTCTGCATCTTTATCCTTATATATAAGGTCTTGCCATCGGGGGCTTTGACAATCTTTCCCCATGTCAGCGACCGCACATCGCTAAGGCGAAGCCCGGTGAAGCAGGAGAACAGGAATGCACGTTTCACGTCCTCATGGGGGCAGGGTGCAGCCATTGCCGCTTTCATTTCCTCCAATGTGAGATATTCCCTCATGCTTTCTGTAGGCTGGTACTTCTCTTTTGAACTGATGGACTTCAGCGGATTCGCCGACAGTATGCCGTCACGCACGGCTTTGTTCAGTGCACCGTTCAAAACCGCCTGATGATGATGCGCCGCACCGTTGCTTATGACACTGCCATCCTTGCGCACTCCGTTCTTCGCATAGCGCAGAAAGTCGATGAAGCCACGACAAAAATCTACATCCACGTTTGCCAAGACAATATCCGGGCAGTTCGCTTCTTTTATATACGTTTCGATTTTCAGCCGCAGGTCACGCCTGCCTTTGAGGGTAGATGTAGAGAAACCGAATTTCTCTTGCTCATACTCCTTAAGGAAATCCACAAGTGTTATACACGACCGCTTCACCTTGTCCCACTGGCGCACACCGTGGTTTTGCAATGCCAGGATGCGCTCGGCTTTGATTTTCTCGGCAACTTGCCTTGCGTGGTTGTTCTGCTGGCGGTCTATCGGTGTCGATTCGGGCACAAGGTACAATCCGAGAGATTCAACCTTACGGACACCCTTTACATATACATCGAGATACAGGCTCATGTTTCCGTTGGCCAATTTTCGCTGACGGATGCGGACAAGCTCTTTCACCTTTTGTACTTTCTTCGGTCGTGCCATGATGTTTTCCTTTCCTTATATTTTCTTTTCACAGGCAGATTTATCCCTGTTTTCACGCTGCAAAATTACCAAAATTTTCCGTGGTACGCAACAAATATGCAACAAAATATCGTTAAAACCTTTACTTGATATACTTTCTTGGATAAAATCGGAAAGGCGATTAAATAACTAATATACAATATATTCTACCGTTTTTATTTCTTTTTATACGATTATTATTTCCTTGTGATAAGCCTATACTTCGTGGGGTTCTACGTGCTGCTGCTCTTCGACATCGTGCTGTGCATACAGGTGGAGAACCTGACGGCGATAACGGCGAGCGAGCAGACAATGGCCGCCTACCTGCAGAACTCGTTCTTTTCGGCGGGCTACCTGATGGCGGCAAGCATCGTGGCCCTGAAATGCCTGAACCTTGTCCCCGACCTTGCGGCATGGATGATACCGGAGGGCGACACGGCCTTCTCGACCCGAAACTTCGGAGAGGGCGTGGCGCAGCAAGCCAAGATGACGGCGACGGGCGCGATGGGTACGGTAATGAGATAACAATCCTTAAATACATAAAAAAATGGACGTACAAAAGAAAATCGAGAAATGGTGCATGGAGGAACGTTTCGTGCGCTATGCCAATGAACGCATGAGCGAGGAACTCGGTAAGGCATCGAACCACTGGGCCGATCCGGAATATGAAAAACTGGCCGAAGCCTTCGAGTGGGAAGACCGGTATGTAGTCCCGCTGGTAACGTTCCTTACTTACCGCCTGCAACTCGCCAAGTTGCAGAAAAGGGTGAAACAACGCAAAAGCGGCATCTGGTGGGTGTTCGTGCAGGTCGTGATGCAGGGGCATTATACGCAAGCCTTTTTCACGGAGTTCGACAAGCTGCAGACGGAGTTGCTGGAAACCGTCATGCCGATGCTCCACGACGAATACATACAGTGGTCAAACAAGAAAAAACGATAAGCGTATATGGTCATCAAGAATCTGGAAAACAAGATCAAGCTGGTGGGAATCATCTGCACGGCTTTTCTCGCGGGGTGCATCATCATCAGCGTGTCGAGCATCTGGACGGCCCGCACGATGGTCACGGACGCGCAGAAGAAGGTGTACGTGCTGGACGGCAACGTGCCGATACTGGTGCGACGGACCACGATGGAGGAAACGCTCGACGTCGAAGCCAAGAGCCATGTGGAGATGTTCCACCACTACTTCTTCACGCTCGCGCCTGACGACAAGTACATCCGCTACACGATGGAGAAAGCCATGTACCTGGTGGACGAGACCGGGCTGGCACAGTACAACACGCTCAAGGAGAAAGGGTTCTACTCCAACATACTGGGAACGAGCGCCGTGTTCTCCATCTTCTGCGACAGCCTTGCCTTCGACAAAGAGAAGATGGAGTTCACCTACTATGGGCGGCAGCGTATCGAACGCCGCAGCAATATCCTCATGCGCCAACTGGTTACGGCGGGACAGCTCAAGCGTGTTCCCCGGACGGAGAACAACCCGCACGGGCTGCTCATCGTGAACTGGCGCACCCTGCTGAACAAGGACATCGAGCAAAAGACGAAAAATAACTATTAACCATTGGAATTATGAATATCAAAGGATTCAGACGGATGCTCTTGGGCGAGAAAATGCCGGACAAGAACGATCCGAAATACAAGGAACGCTACAAGCGCGACGTGGAAGCGGGCCGCCGGTTCGCCAAGGCGACACGCATCGACAAGGCGGCGGCCAAGGTGCAGGGCTTCGCCGATATGCACCGGAGGCTGTTCCTGGCCATCGTCTTCGGCTTCATCGTCTCCGCGCTGGCATGGAACATCTACCGCCTGACGGTGGTGTACCGCCACCAGCCCGCCCGCCGGACGGCCACGGAGATACAGGATTCCGTGTTCCGGGAACGGCATAAGGCCCTGCAGGGGAGCGAAATGGGGGAAAGCAAAAACAAGGCAACCACACCGTAACGGGAGACAGTGCCACGGCTACCCGTCCGGTAACTGGCAAATATTTGTAAATCAATCAAGAACAAGTAATGAACATACTGGAGAAAATCAATTTCCGGCAGCCTAAATACATGTTGCCGGCCATACTTTACATCCCGTTGCTGGGTGCATCGTATTTCATTTTCGACTTGTTTCATACCGAAAAGGCCGAAATTCAGGACAAGACGCTCCAGACGACCGAGTTCCTCAATCCCGAACTGCCGGACGCGACCATCAAAGGCGGCGACGGTATCGGCAGCAAGTACGAGAACATGGCCAAGTCGTGGGGCAAGATACAGGACTATTCCGCAATAGACAATATCGACCGGGACGAACCCGAAGAGAACCAGGAAGCGTATGAATCACAATACACGCAAGACGACATCGCCCTGCTCAGCGAGCAGGAGCAGGAAAAGGCTATGGCAGCGCAAGCGGCCGATGCCAAGAAGCGCAAGCAGGAAGCTCTCGCGGAACTGGAAAAAGCACTCGCCGAAGCGAGGCTGAGGGGACAGCGGGAAGCCATGCCGACCGAAACGGACAGCACCGCGCAGACCGCCCCGCCGGATACGACGGTGCTGCCCAAGGGAACCATCGACGAGACGAACCGCCCGGTCAAAGCACCGGCGGCGGACGAGAAGGCGAGCGAGGTCGTGAAGAAGGTAAAGACGGCCTCGGACTACTTCAACACGCTGTCGAAAGACGTCAGAGAGCCGAGGCTCATCCAAGCGATCATCGACGAGGACATCAAGGCGGTGGACGGTTCGCGCGTGCGGCTGCGCCTGCTCGACGACGTGGAGATCGGCGAGCAGGCCGTCAAGCGCGGCTCTTACCTGTACGCCACCGTCAGCGGATTCTCTTCCGGACGCGTGAAAGGAAGCATCAACAGCATACTGGTCAATGACGAACTGGTAAAGGTGAGCCTCGCCCTCTACGATACGGACGGCCTGGAGGGGCTGTACGTGCCGAACAGCCAGTTCCGGGAGACGAGCAAGGACGTGGCCAGCAGTGCCATGTCGGGCAACATGAACATGAACACCGGAGGCTACGGCAACAACAGCCTTGCCCAATGGGGTATGCAGGCGGTGAACAATGCCTACCAGAAGACAAGCAACGCCATCAGCAAGGCCATCAAGAAGAACAAGGTCAAGCTGAAATACGGGACTTTCGTCTATCTGGTGAACGGTCAGGAAAAAAGGTAAGCGCCATGATAGAGATTGACAAGATATATCACATGGACTGCCTGAAAGGGATGAGCCTGATGGCAGACGGCAGTGTCGATGCCGTGATAGCCGACCTGCCCTACGGGGTACTGAACCGCCAGAACAAACACGCGAAATGGGATAACACCATTCCGCTGGAACCCCTGTGGGAACAATACCGGAGGATCACCAAGCCGGACAGCCCCATTATCCTGTTCGGGCAGGGACTCTTCTCCGCCAGGCTTATGCTGTCCCAGCCCAACATATGGCGGTACAACCTCGTGTGGCAGAAAGACCGGGTGACGGGACATCTCAATGCCAACCGTATGCCCTTGCGGCAGCACGAGGACATACTGGTATTCTACAAGAAACAGCCGGTATATCATCCGCAAATGAGTTACAAACCCGGCCAGAAGAACCATCCCCGTGGGATGTTCAAACGAATGACGAATCGCTGTTATGGCGCGATGAAACCTACGCCCTCGCATATCTCCGACTGGAAATATCCTACATCGGTCATCTATATGCCCAAAGAGTTCCGGACGGGAATGTTCTACCATCCGACACAGAAGCCGGTGGCATTGGCCGAGTACCTGATACGCACCTACACCAACGAGGGGGACACCGTACTGGACAACTGCATCGGATCGGGCACGACTGCCGTGGCCGCCATACGCACGGGCCGGCATTACATCGGGTTCGAGATCGAGCCGGCATACTGCGAGATTGCCGAGCGGCGGATCAGGGAGGAAGTGGAACGTGGGAACGGGGCTAAATGAGGGAAAAGAAGAAACCAATATGAATCACTACAATCATGTGCCCATGGAACTGTCAAACTACCTGAAGAAACTATACGGGAACCCGACGGATGAGAAATATACGCCGGGGTATGGCGTACTGCCTATCATCAAGTACATACCCGAAGGAAAGACAGTCTGGTGCCCGTTCGACACGGAGCACAGCGAATTTGTGCTGAAATTCAGGGATGCCGGTTTCCATGTCGTGCATTCCCATATCTGCAACGGGCAGGATTTTTTCGACTATGAGCCGTCCCAATGGGACGTGCTCGTGTCCAATCCGCCGTTCAGCCGAAAGGTGGAAGTCTTCGACCGCTGCCTGAAACTCGGGAAACCGTTCGCCCTGCTGATGTCCAACTATTGGCTGAACAACGTGGCGCCCTGCCGGCTTTTCCAGCATACGGATATGGAACTGCTCATGTTCGACAAGCGCATCCAGTTCGGGCAGGGGAAAAACGTGCCGTTCAACAGCAGTTATTTCTGCCATGGGCTGCTTCCGAAACAAATCATATTCGAACAGATAGATGTCTCGGACAAATCTCCGAGCCGAATGCAGGGCGACATCCCGGATACGGACAAGCATCAGTCTGCGAGCGAATAAAGTAACCATAATTTTTAATTATAACTCTGAATTTCAATGAAAAGGAATCTACTTGGCATTATGCTTCTATCAGGCATTTTCATTTTACCGGAAGCTAACGCGCAAACGACCTACGAGGAAATGGAACAACTGACGGTGAACGAACAGATAACGACCGTCATCACGGCATCGGAACCGGTGAGGTTCGTGGACATCTCCACCGACAAAGTGGCGGGCGACCAGCCCCTTGACAACATCATCCGCCTGAAGCCCAAGGAGGCGGGACACGAGGACGGAGAGGTGCTCGCCGTCGTCACCATCGTGACGGAACGCTACCGCACGCAGTACGCGCTGGTCTATACCACAAGGCTGAAAGAGGCGGTAACGGACAAGGAAATCCTGCTGCAGGAGCGTAACGCGTACAACAACCCGGCTGTGGCTATGTCCACCGCCGACATGACGCGCCATGCACGGCGCATCTGGAACTCGCCCGCAAAGATCCGCAACGTGGCCACCAAGGCACACCGCATGGTGATGCGCCTGAACAACATCTACTCGGTGGGCGACTACTTCTTCATCGACTTCTCCGTCGAGAACAAGACGAACATCCGTTTCGACATCGACGAGATACGGATGAAGCTGACGGACAAGAAGCTCGCCAAGGCGACCAACGCGCAGACCATCGAGCTGACACCCGCACTGGTGCTGGAACCGGGCAAGACGTTCAGGCACGGCTACCGGAACGTGGTCGTCGTGAAGAAGCTGACCTTCCCGAACGGCAAGCTGCTGACCATCGAAATGACGGAGAAGCAAATCAGCGGGCGCAACATCAGCCTGAGCATCGACTACGAGGATGTACTGGCGGCAGATTCGTTCCATGCAGATTTATTGGAGGAGGAATGACCATGAAAAAGACAATCATCCTGATACTGGCCTGCGTGTGCATCGCCACAAGCGCGAACGCACAGCGAAGCAGCGGACGCCTCTCGCTCGGCGTGGGGCTGCTCTACAAGAACGGCATGGACGCGACGCTCGCCTACGAGCACGAGACAAACTACCGCCACGCGTGGGAGTTCTTCGTGGGCGGCTACCTGCAATGGACGGAATGCAGCTCGTGCAAGCATGTCTGCCCGGAATCCTTCTGGCGGAACTACCGCACCTACGGCTTCGGCGCGGCGTACAAGCCCTGCGTGGTGCGCGGACGAAACCATTACGGCAGCCTGCGTATCGGGGCTTCGGCGGGAAGCGACACGGAGAAGTTCCTCGGCGGCCTGCATTTCGGCTACGAGCACAACTACGTGCTGCGCTCCGGCTGGACGTTTTACTGGCAGGTGAAGAGCGACGTGATGATAAAGGGCGCGGACGTGCTGCGGGCAGGTGTCGTGCTGGGTGTGAAACTGCCCGTGAAATAAGGGAACAATAAAAACGGAAACAATATGATACGGAAGATACAATGGATGGCAATGGTGACGGCGGCCTTGTTGTGCGCCGCCTGCGACGCGCATTTCGATGTGCCCGATACAGCTATACGCCCGGGGCATGTCCTCTGTACAGACGGAACGGTAATGTCCTATGCAGCGTATGAGCAATCGGACAAGAGAGCGATAGCGGTCCTGTTCGATGCCGGACAGCGGGAAGATGCGGAAGGATACGGCTATGCGGTTTACCTCTGGGACATTGAACCGCTGGCCTTTGCCGACAGCCTCGGCGTTGACCAGGGCACTTCTGCCGACTTGACGGCATACGACGGAAACGCCAACACGTTCAAACTTTACGAGGCAAAGGAGACGGCATCGCCGATGGCCGAAGCCGTTTTTGACATGTGGATGTATAAACAAAGTGCCTTCGTGCCCTCGGTCGCTGAAATGCGGGTACTATACGACAATCTGGAAAAGGTAAACCCCGTCATTGAACGGTGCGGCGGTCAGCCCTTGCCGGTGGACGGGGAAAATTGCTGGTACTGGACTTCCACGGAAGTGGCCGGACAGGAAACAGCCAAAGCGTGGCTCTACTCTTTGGGCAGCGGCACGATACACGAGACCCCGAAAATACAGGCGCACCGGGTACGGCCGATTATCACATGGAACAAGTAAACCTATCAAATTTAAACTGTAAACTTATGGATATGAACGGAATTGAAGATTTTATGACCCCGCAGTATATGGATATAGCTCATCCGGAGAAAGGATTCTTCGGGTACCTGTTGAGATGCAAATGCCCCGGGCAGGAGGATGTCTCCGGAGATTTCATATTCCTCGATGACGGAACCGGCTGCCACGTGAGGTTTCCCTCCGTAAGGAGCCACAGGGAGAAAATCCGGGCTGAATGGAACGCCCGCACCGGCCGTTACCATGATATTTTCCAAGGCCAGCTCTTCTACGTCAACGAAGGACTGACCGACGGCTTCTTTGATTTCATGACTGCCAGTCCTGACGATGTTGTCAGGGGATTCCTTGAGAAGTTCATGGCCGAGGTACGGGCTTCGGTCATACGTGACACGTCAGGGATTGAGCCTCTGTATGCGGTATCCCATATCGGACAGCTTGCCCATGACGGTTGTATGCAATGGCCTCACATCCACGTCCTTTGGGGCATTAAAAAGAATTAAGCACGGCCATGGAAGAGAGCAAGGAACTACAAGGATTCTACAACATATTCCGCGCGGCAGTGTATTTTTCCGTGCTGATGGAGTTTTTCGAGTATGCCATCGACCCGGCGGTGCTGGACCACTGGGACGGCATACTCTGCAATATCCACGGACGTATCAAGCAATGGATGATATACAACGACGGGAACCTCGTGTACAGCAAGTTCGCCACGATACTGCTTATCTGCATCACCTGCCTTGGAACCAGGAACAACAAGCACCTGGAGTGCAACGCCCGCACGCAGGTCGTGTACCCGCTCACGGGCGGCCTGTTGCTGCTCGCCCTGTCGGTATGGCTGTTCGGACACCCGATGGAGGTACGGTTCTACACGCTGCCCCTGAACATCATTTTCTACATGGCGGCATCCCTCGCGGGGGTGATACTGGTGCATATCGCGCTGGACAACATCCCGAAGTTCACCAAGGACGGCCTGATGAAGGACCGGTTCAATTTCGAGAATGAAAGTTTTGAACAATGCGAGGAGAAAATCGAGAACGAATACAGTGTGAACATCCCCATGCGATACTATTACAAGGGAAAGTTCCGCAAGGGATGGGTTTCGATAAGCAACTGTTTTAGAGGCACATGGGTAGTAGGAACTCCGGGCAGCGGCAAGACATTCTCGCTTATCGAGCCGTTCATCCGGCAGCACTCGGCCAAGGGGTTCGCGATGGTTGTATATGATTACAAGTTCCCGACACTGGCGACCAAGCTGTACTACCACTACAAGAAGAACGAGAAACTGGGCAGGGTACCCAAGGGGTGCAAGTTCAACATGATAAACTTCGTGGACGTGGAGTATTCGCGGAGGGTGAACCCGATTCAGGCCAAGTACATCAACAACCTCGCGGCGGCCAGTGAGACGGCGGAGACGTTGCTGGAATCCCTGCAAAAGGGCAAGAAAGAGGGAGGCGGCGGCAGCGACCAGTTCTTCCAGACCTCGGCGGTGAACTTCCTCGCCGCCTGCATCTACTACTTCGTCAATTACGAGAAAGAGCCGTATGACAAGGACGGCAATATGCTGTACGCGGAGAAACGGCAGGACCCGCAGACGAAATTCTGGAAGCCGACGGGCATCGTGCGCGACAAGGAGGGCGGCAACATCGTGGAACCTGCCTACTGGCTGGGCAAATACTCGGACATGCCGCACATCCTGTCGTTCCTGAACGAGAGCTACCAGACCATCTTCGAGGTACTGGAAACGGACAACGAGGTGGCCCCGTTGCTCGGCCCGTTCCAGACGGCGCTGAAAAACAAGGCGATGGAGCAACTCGAAGGTATGATCGGTACGCTGCGCGTCTATACGTCGCGCCTGGCGACCAAGGAGAGCTACTGGGTGTTCCACAAGGATGGCGACGACTTCGACCTGAAGGTGAGCGACCCGAAACATCCGAGCTACCTGCTGATCGCCAACGACCCGGAAATGGAATCCATTATCGGGGCGTTAAACGCTTTGATCCTGAACCGCCTCGTCACCCGCGTGAACACGGGCCAAGGGAAGAATATCCCGGTAAGCATCATCGTGGACGAGCTGCCGACGCTCTACTTCCACAAGATAGACCGCCTGATAGGCACGGCGCGAAGCAACAAGGTGAGCGTGACGCTCGGCTTTCAGGAGCTGCCGCAGCTGGAAGCCGATTACGGGAAGGTGGGAATGCAGAAGATCATCACGACGGTAGGCAATGTCGTCAGCGGGTCGGCACGTGCGAAGGAGACGCTGGAATGGCTGTCGAACGACATTTTCGGCAAGGTGGTGCAAATCAAGAAGGGCGTGACCATCGACCGGGACAAGACGAGTTTCAATCTCAACGAAAACATGGACAGCCTTGTGCCTGCCTCGAAGATTTCGGATATGCCGACGGGCTGGATATGCGGCCAGACGGCACGGGATTTCATCAAGACGAAAACCGGGATGGGCGGTTCGATGAACGTCCAGGAAGCGGAAGAGTTCAAGACCACGAAATTCTTCTGCAAGACGGATTTCGACATGAATGAGATAAAGAAAGAGGAAGCGGCGTATGTGCCGCTGCCGAAGTTCTACACGTTCAAGTCGAGAGAGGAACGCGAACGCATCCTGTACAAGAACTTCGTACAGGTGGGGCAAGACGTGAAGGAGATGATAAAGGGCGTGCAGAACAAGCGGAACGCCCGGTGAATGCCGGATTCCGAAATGAGGGATAAAAAGTGAAACACCTGCCAATGACTTCGGGGCCATTGCAGGTGTTTTTATGGTTTCAAGCCATTAACAAAAGTCTTTCGGACAAAAAAAACGTTTTTCGGACATTAAAAGAATATTTGATAATCAGGCAGTTGTATTCTTTCGGACAAAAAAACTTGTTTTTCGGACAAAGCAAAAATTGTCTTCTCAATTAAAAGATGGGAAACTTGCAGTCTTTATATAGCGGGTATTTCTTCCCGCACCCTCTTTCTGTATAATACCTATCTCTTCCATTTTTGAGATAAACACTCGAACCTGTCTGTCAGATAGAATATCCGCAAATATCTCATTGAGAACAGTGCGGTTGATAAAGCCGTTTTTACGGAAACAGTCAGACACCATTTTAAGGTGGTTCATGTTCAATCCTTTCAGTTTTTCAACCGCTTCATTGCGGTAGTCTTCGGACAAACGATAAGAGCCGTTCTCGTCTATGACCAGACCTTCTTCAGTCAATTTTTGCAGGATATGCCTTTCAAGTCCCTCGTAATCCCTCATTGCGACTTTGTATAATGTCAGCAATTCAAAGACGTTCAACTGTTCGGCAGGAGTTCTGCGGTTCTGCTCGTTTCGGATGAATATGACAAAAGCCGCATCCAATATCGGAGCTTTGAACGTGAGGCTTACCTGATACGGGTCTGTTCCCGAATAGTCCGGCAGAGCCTTTCCCTCCATGATGCAGTTGTAGAACATCTTATCCACTCCCTGCCCGGAACGCTCCACCAAACCTGTCTTCTGCAAAATCTCGCTCATCAGTTTGCTGCGCGGAACACTGTTCACCGTCAGTATGTTGCTCATATCCACCCCGGACGGAAAGCCGCCGGCATTGGTAATGGTTATGCTGTCGGGATATTGTTTGATAACGACATCACTCTGAATCAACATAGAACGGTGGCAACAGGCATTCAAGATTGCCTCTCTGACCGCCTCCTTGTTGAATGAAGGTATATCAAAGATGTAAGGGCCGTCATTGTAATGCAGAAGCGGATTGCTCGCAGGCTGGTTGATGTAATCCCACACCTTGTCAATCGCGATGAATAGCGGAAGTTGGAACTCCTTGCGTGCGGTGTATTGTATCATCGAGTGATACATCCTGAACTCCACCACGATATTGTTCTGCGGCAGATATTTCCGTATGGCTTCGGATTTGCCGAGCAGGATAAGAGCCGCGTAATTCAGCTTGCCGTCTTTGAGCAAGTCCAAATCCGACAAGACCTGTTCGTCGGGATAGTTGCGGAACAGCGGATTTTCCTGTTTCCGGGCATATTGGTTTTTCATTTCCGCTATGGCTTCCTTATCCAAATCCTCTATGGTAAACCCTTCGCATATCTTTGCCGAGAAATCCGGCTCCTGTTCGGACAGCACCTTGAATATCTCAGTATCGGACATTTCACGCAGGCTCTCTCCAGTACGCATAAGGGGTACACCCTCGAAACGCAACAGCCGACCTATGGGACGTGACGGAACGGTAATGACAAGCACACGCTTATCCTCTTCGTACAATTCCGTTGTCTCCACCCTTATGCCCAGCCGTTTGTATATTTCATCGACAAGTTGTCCGACTTCATTTTGCGCAAAATCAGAGCCGACCACCGCATGGGGGATATGGTCTGCCATACCCAACACCAACCGTCCGCCCCTTTCATTCGCCAAAGCGACAATATACCCCAAGACACACCGCCGCCGGTCTTTAGGGTCTGTGTGTTTTCCTCCGGTGAACGGATAGTTATGCTTCGCCTCCTTAAATTCTATATGGTCTTCGCTTTCGCGCAGTTGCTTCAAATCCTCAATCGTCATTTCCATCAATGTAATCTTGGTCTAAAATAAAATGCAAAGGTACAAAAAATGTGGGAGACGGAGGCTATGTTTTGCTATCTAATTGATTGCTGCGCGATTAGTCCCTTAACAGTAAGTTCCTTGGGGACGTGCAGAGAAAGCCGGCAGCGGTGTGGATAAGATTGTGAGCGGATGGAAGTATCTGGGCTGGCCGCTTCCTACCGTTGCGGAAGAAACACGACCGGACTATGTGGTGCTGACCATGCAGTTGGGTACGAAACCCGACAAGAAAGTCCAATAAGCAGGAATTACGGAGGGAGCAAATCTTGGAGTTCTGCATTGAGCCAAAGTCGCTATCCGACATTATGCAGCATTCGGGATTGAAAGACAGGAAAAGCGTGATGAATGCCTGTATCAACCCGATGATTGGCAACGGAACGGCATACGAAAGCCGGTTATATATTTTGTTTCCCTTTTTTCCGGACGATTTCGTTGTGTTTTTCTACCAGTTCGGGGAAATTCCTTCTGATGAACTGCCCGAACGAGC
>UMID01032244.1_pt1 | contig 36266 bp, 27 predicted proteins | sample 1965691 | NCBI WGS metagenome assembly UMID01 (sample SAMEA4836115, study PRJEB28245) | human gut metagenome | biome: gut microbiome; material: fecal sample | place: Denmark | collected 2008 | reverse complement strand
CGACACTTGTCATCGCTCATAATAAAACACTTGCAGCTCAGTTATACGGAGAGTTCAAGGAGATGTTCCCCGATAACGCAGTGGAATATTTTGTCTCCTACTACGACTACTACCAGCCGGAAGCCTACGTCCCATCCTCAGACACATACATTGCGAAAGATTCTTCTGTAAACGAAGAAATTGATAAACTGAGATTATCGGCAACAGCAGCATTGATCGAGCGGAGAGACGTGATCGTAATTGCCAGTGTTTCCTGTATCTATGGTCTTGGTGAACCGGAAAACTTCGAACAGATGATGGTATCGCTCCGTCCGGGTATGGAGAAAGACCGTGATGAAGTGTTGCGCCAGCTGATAGACATTCAATATGACAGAAATGACATGGATTTCAAGCGCGGAACATTCCGGGTACGGGGAGATACGGTAGAGATTGTACCGGCAGACCGTGGCGATACTGCTATTAGAGTGGAATTTTTTGGAGATGAGATTGACCGGATTTCGGAAATAGACATGCTTACCGGTGAAGTGAAAAATACGCTGAATCATATTGCGATATTTCCGGCTTCTCACTATGTTGTTCCGAAAGAACGTATGGAGAAAGCGATTCGTAATATTGAGATTGAACTGGAAGAACAGGTGAAATATTTCAAAGCGGAAGGCAAGCTTCTGGAAGCGCAGAGGATTGCAGAACGTACGAATTTTGATATAGAAATGATGCGTGAGACAGGATTCTGCTCGGGAATTGAGAACTATTCAAGACATTTAGCGGGACTTGCACCGGGACAGCCGCCGAACACATTGATGGATTATTTCCCGGATGATTTTATTATTATGATCGACGAGTCGCACAAGACGGTTCCGCAGATTGGCGGCATGTATCATGGAGACCAGTCCAGAAAACGTACACTGGTAGAATATGGATTCCGTCTGCCGTCAGCACTGGATAACCGACCACTTAGCTTTGACGAATTTGAAAGCAAGATCGATCAGGTCATGTTTGTATCTGCAACACCGGGCAAATATGAAGAAGAACATGAACTGTTAAGAGCCGAGCAGGTAATTCGTCCGACAGGTCTTCTCGATCCGGAAGTGGAAGTTCGTCCGGTAGAAGGACAGATTGATGATCTAATCGGAGAAGTGAATAAAGAGATTGCCAATAAGCACAAAATACTGATAACAACACTGACCAAACGTATGGCAGAAGACCTTACTGACTATATGAGAGAGCTGGGAATCCGCGTGCGCTACCTGCATTCGGATATCGATACACTGGAACGTACCGAGATCGTGCGGGATATGCGGTTGGATGTATTTGACGTACTGGTTGGTATCAACCTTCTGCGAGAAGGTCTGGATATTCCGGAAATCACACTGGTTGCAATTCTGGATGCAGATAAAGAAGGATTCCTGCGTTCCGAGACATCACTGATCCAGACCATCGGCCGTGCAGCGCGTAATGCAGAAGGACATGTCATCATGTACGCAGATACGATCACAGCTTCTATGCGTGCGGCACTGGATGAGACGCAGAGAAGACGTGAAGTGCAGATGGCATATAATGAGGAACATGGCATTACACCGAAGACAATCCAGAAAGCGGTACGAGATCTGATCGCTGTATCCAAGAAGGTGGCAGCCTCTGAAGTGCAGATGGAAAAAGATCCGGAATCTATGAGCGAGAAGGAATTAGAGAAACTGATCAAAGAACTGGAAAAACAGATGAAGAAAGCAGCGGCAGACCTGAACTTTGAGGCGGCAGCAGAACTCAGAGATAAGTTAATTGAGCTTAAAAAGACACTGCAGGAAATAAAGATATAGAAAAAGGAGAGTATATACTCACATGTCACAGGAAAAAGATTCAAGACAATATATCAAAATCAGAGGAGCCAATGAGCATAATCTGAAGAATATAGATGTAGATATACCAAGAGATAAGCTGGTAGTTCTGACTGGACTCAGTGGTTCGGGAAAATCATCGTTGGCATTTGATACAATCTATGCGGAAGGGCAGAGAAGATACATGGAATCCCTGTCCTCTTATGCAAGACAGTTCTTAGGACAGATGGAAAAGCCGGACGTAGAAAGCATCGAGGGGCTTTCCCCGGCGATTTCCATTGACCAGAAATCTACGAACCGTAACCCAAGATCCACCGTAGGAACCGTAACGGAAATCTATGATTATTTCCGTTTATTATACGCAAGAGTCGGAATACCGCACTGTCCGAAATGTGGCCGCGAGATCAAAAAGCAGACGGTTGACCAAATGGTAGAACAAATCATGGGAATGCCGGAGAGAACTAAGATCCAGCTTCTGGCCCCGGTTGTAAGAGGAAGAAAAGGAACCCATGCCAAATTACTGGATCGTGCCAAGAAGAGCGGTTATGTCCGCGTCAAAATTGACGGTAATATGTACGAACTTTCAGAAGAGATTAAGCTGGATAAGAATATCAAGCACAATATTGAAATTGTGGTAGACCGTCTGGTAGTAAAAGAAGGCATCGAACAGCGTCTGACCGACTCCATTGAAAATGTACTGAATCTGGCAGAGGGACTGATGACCGTAGATGTGATCGGCGGAGAGCCGGTTCAGTTCAGTGAAAGTTTTTCATGCCCGGACTGCGGAATCAGTATCGAAGAGATTGAACCGAGAAGCTTTTCGTTCAACAATCCATTTGGAGCGTGCCCGGAATGTTTCGGACTTGGATATAAGATGGAATTTGATGAGGATCTGATGATCCCGGACAAACGTCTCAGCATCAGCGAAGGTGCCATTACAGTTATGGGATGGCAGTCCTGCACAGACAAAAAAAGCTTCACTTATGCAATTTTGGATGCATTAAGCAAAGAATACGATTTTTCGCTGGACACTCCATTTGAAGACTATCCGAAAGAAATTCACGATGTTCTGCTTCATGGAACGAATGGAAAAGAAGTTAAAGTATATTATAAGGGACAGCGTGGAGAAGGTGTCTACGATGTTGCGTTTGAAGGATTGATCAAGAATGTAGAACGCCGTTACCGGGAGACTGGTTCGGAAACTATGAAAGCGGAATATGAAGAATTCATGAATATTACACCGTGTCATGCCTGCAAGGGACAGCGTCTGAAGCCGGGAGCACTGGCTGTTACGGTAGGAGATAAGAATATTGCAGAACTGACAGGAATGTCGATCGAGAAACTGCAGGCATTTCTGAAAGAATTGAAGCTAACGAATCATCAGATGCTGATCGGCGGACAGATCCTGAAAGAGATCAATTCCAGAATCCAGTTTCTGATGGATGTCGGACTGAACTATCTGACACTTGGAAGAGCAACTGGAACACTGTCCGGCGGAGAAGCACAGAGAATTCGTCTGGCGACTCAGATCGGTTCCGGACTTGTAGGTGTAGCATATATTCTGGATGAGCCAAGTATCGGTTTGCATCAGAGAGACAATGATAAATTACTTGGCACATTGAAGCATTTGCGTGACCTTGGTAATTCCGTAATCGTAGTCGAGCATGATGAGGATACGATGAGAGAAGCGGATTTTATTGTGGATATCGGTCCGGGCGCGGGAGAGCACGGCGGCGAAGTGGTTGCAACGGGAAATGCAGAAGAAATCATGCAGAATGAAAAATCTGTAACCGGAGCCTATCTGAGCGGAAGAATCAAGATTCCGGTTCCGGAGACAAGAAGAGAACCAACCGGATGGTTGAAAGTACTCGGAGCACAGGAAAATAACCTGAAGAACATTGATGTCAGCTTCCCGCTTGGCGTAATGACCTGTGTAACGGGTGTGTCCGGATCGGGAAAAAGTTCGCTGGTGAATCAGATCCTTTACAAGCGTCTGGCAAGAGACCTGAATCGTGCAAGAACTATTCCGGGCAAACATAAAGGCATTGAAGGACTGGATCAATTAGATAAAGTTATCAATATCGACCAGTCTCCGATCGGACGTACGCCTAGATCTAACCCGGCAACCTATACGGGAGTATTCGACCTCATAAGAGATCTGTTCGCAGCAACACCGGATGCGAAGGCAAGAGGCTATAAAAAAGGAAGATTCAGCTTTAATGTCAAAGGAGGACGCTGCGAAGCCTGCAGCGGAGACGGAATCATCAAGATCGAGATGCATTTCTTGCCGGATGTCTACGTTCCATGTGAAGTATGTAAGGGAAAACGTTATAACAGAGAGACTCTGGAAGTAAAATATAAAGGCAAAAGCATTTATGATGTGCTGGATATGACAGTAGAAGAAGCTATGCATTTCTTCGAAAATGTACCAAGCATCCGCAGAAAGATGGAGACTTTATATGATGTCGGACTTTCTTATATCCGTCTGGGACAGCCGTCCACGACGCTGTCCGGAGGAGAAGCACAGCGTATCAAGCTGGCAACGGAACTGAGTAAGAGAAGTACAGGAAAGACAATCTATATTCTGGATGAGCCGACGACAGGACTGCATTTTGCTGATGTGCATAAGCTGACAGAGATTCTGCACAGACTGACAGCTGATGGTAATACGGTTATTGTGATAGAGCATAATCTGGATGTTATAAAAACTGCAGATTATATTATTGATATCGGACCGGAAGGCGGTGACAAAGGTGGAACCGTGATCGCAAGCGGGACACCGGAAGAGGTAGCAGAAAGTCCTGTGTCTTATACAGGAAAGTATATAAAACCGATGTTAGGAAGGTAGAAATATGACATTTTGTTCATCTCTTCGGGCAGATTCGTCATATTGTAATATTTATGTAAAAAGCTTCACAAAGATTTAAGCAAAATGGGTCTTTTTATTTTAAATAATTTTGATTATAATGGGAACATGCTCAAAAATAGCATGCGTATGATCATATCTTACAAAAGATAATGATATAGACAGCTTGATGAAGGGAGAATTGGGAATGTCAGTAGATCTTGGAATTGATTTGGGAACAGCCAGTGTATTAGTATATGTAAAAGGAAAAGGTGTTATATTAAAGGAGCCTTCTGTCGTAGCTTATGACAGAGATACAAATGCGATAAAAGCGATCGGAGAGGAAGCAAGAATGATGCTTGGAAGAACTCCGGGAAATATTGTAGCGGTAAGACCATTAAGACAGGGTGTTATTTCAGATTATACAGTAACTGAAAAAATGATTAAATATTTCGTGCAGAAGGCATTAGGTAAGAGAACCTTCAAAAAGCCTAGAATCAGTATCTGTGTCCCAAGTGGTGTAACAGAAGTGGAACGTAAGGCAGTTGAGGAGGCTACTTATGCAGCTGGTGCAAGAGAAGTTCATCTGATTGAAGAGCCGGTTGCAGCAGCTATCGGTGCAGGAATCGATATTTCAAAACCTTGCGGTAATATGATTGTTGATATCGGGGGAGGAACATCAGATATTGCGGTAATTTCTCTTGGAGGAACTGTTGTAAATACATCACTTAAGATCGCAGGTGATGATTTCGATGAGGCAATTGTGCGTTATATGAGAAAGAAGCATAATCTTCTGATCGGTGAAAGAACCGCAGAGGATATTAAGATTAAAATCGGTACAACTTATCCGTTGATTGAAGATGAGACTTTGGAAGTCAGAGGAAGAAATCTTGTAACAGGACTTCCGAAGACTGTTACGGTAACATCAACAGAGACAGAAGAAGCACTTCGAGAGACTACCGGACAGATTGTAGAAGCCGTAATCAGTGTGTTAGAGAGAACTCCACCGGAGCTTTCCGCTGATATTCTTGACAGAGGAATTATGCTGACGGGAGGCGGATCCATGCTGCGTGGTATGGAAGAGCTGATCGAGGAAAAGACAGGTATTAATACTATGACAGCGGATGATCCAATGAAAGTTGTAGCAATCGGTACTGGAGAATATGTAGAATTTATGGGCGAAAGAAAAGGTATCTAGAAAACCAGGGTGAATGAAATCGAATGGAAGAGATTAAAGGATACGTAGAACATATCGTTTACAGAAATGAAGATAACGGATATACAGTATTCCATTTGAATAATTCAGATGGAGAGGTTACCTGTGTCGGAAATTTTCATTTTATAGAAGAAGGAGAATTATTAAGATTGACAGGAGGCTATACAACACATAAGATGTATGGCCTTCAATTCGCTGTGGAAGAATCGGAAGTATGTGAACCGGAGGATCTGATATCAATTGAAAGATATTTAGGATCCGGAGCGATAAAAGGAATCGGAGCCGCGCTGGCGGGAAAAATTGTCAAGAAATTTAAAGAAAATACTTTTCGGATCATAGAAGAAGAGCCGGAGAGACTGGCGGAAATCAAGGGAATCAGCGAACGGAAAGCAAGAGAGATTGCTTCTCAGGTGGAAGAAAAGAAAGATATGCGTCAGGCGATGATCTATCTGCAGAAGTTTGGAATTTCAACGACGCTTGCGGCGAAAATCTATCAGCATTATGGCCGTAACGTTTACCGCACGATTGAGGAGAATCCGTATCAGCTGGCGGATCATGTTCCGGGGGCTGGATTTAAGACTGCTGATGAGATTGCGGCAAAGATTGGAATCCACACAGATTCGGATTTTCGTATACGAAGTGGGATTTTTTATACATTGCAGCAGAGCGTGAATGATGGACATATTTATTTGTATCAGGAAGCACTGTTAAGAGAGACCAGTGAATTGCTTGGTGTTCAGATTCAGGATATGGAACAGTACCTGATGGATCTTGCGATGGAAAAAAAGATCGTTATGAAGCCGTCGGAGCAGGGAATGAGGATATATACGTCTCATTACTATTATATGGAATTAAATACAGCAAAAATGCTGCATGATCTTAATCTTGATTTTGAAATTGCAGATGCTAACTTAATACGCCGGATTAATAAAATCGAAAAAAATACAGAGTTGTATCTGGATGATATGCAAAAGACTGCTGTAATGGAAGCAGTAAGGCATGGTCTGATGATCCTGACAGGGGGACCTGGTACCGGTAAGACGACTACGATCAATGCTATGATACATTTTTTTGAAAGTGAAGGACTGGATATTTACCTGGCCGCACCGACAGGAAGGGCAGCAAAAAGAATGACTGAGGCAACCGGCTGTGAAGCACAGACGATACACCGTCTTCTGGAAGTGTCAGGAAATCCGGATGATGAGACAATCGGGGGCTTCCAGCGGAATGCAGAAAATCCACTGGAAGCAGATGTAGTTATTATTGATGAGATGTCGATGGTAGATCTGCCGCTTATGTATGCACTTCTGAATGCTATCGTACCCGGAACACGTGTGATCCTGGTGGGGGATGTGAACCAGCTTCCAAGTGTAGGACCGGGAAGTGTACTGAAAGATATCATTTCTTCGGAGTGCTTTTCGGTTGTAAAACTGACGAAGATATTCAGACAGGCCGGAGAAAGTGATATTATTGTGAATGCGCATAAGATCAACCGGGGAGAACCGGTTGTTCTGGACAATAAAAGTATGGATTTCTTCTTCTTAAAACGTGACGATACGAATATGATCATCAGCAATATTATTACATTGATCCAGAAGAAACTTCCAAAGTTTGTGAATGCGAAAGAAGCGGATATTCAGGTTCTGACACCGATGCGAAAAGGACTGTTGGGGGTAGAGAGAATCAATAAGATATTACAGGAATATCTGAATCCGCCGAAACCTGGAAAACAGGAAAAAGAATACGGAGATCACCTGTTTCGTGAGGGGGACAAGGTGATGCAGATTAAGAATAATTATCAGCTTGAATGGGAAATTTCTACCCGCTATGGAATGACGATCGATAAGGGGATCGGTGTCTTTAACGGCGATATGGGAATCGTACGTAAAATTAATACATATGAGGAAACGGTTACTGTTGAGTATGATGAAAAGAAGCTGGTAAAGTATCCGTATAATCTGCTGGATGAATTGGAACTGGCTTATGCTATAACGATTCATAAAGCCCAGGGAAGCGAATATCCGGCGGTTATTATCCCTTTGTTACAGGGACCAAGACAGCTATATTACAGAAATCTGCTTTATACGGCTGTTACAAGAGCAAGAAAGTGTGTTACAGTGATTGGAAGTGAAAGTGTATTTCAGGAAATGATACATAATACGAATCAACAGAACCGTAATACGAGTCTTGCAGAGCGAATCCGGGAATTAAATGAATCATAAAAAAATCAATAAGATTAAAGAATCAATCATATCTTTGCTCTGGCCGGAAGTTTGTCCATTCTGCCAAAAAGTATGCAGAGACGGCATCTGCAAAGAATGCAGAAAGAAGCTGGAACTACTGAAAGTCAGAGAACCAAGGTGTATGCAATGTGGAAAACAAATCCGTAGTGTAGAGCAGGAATACTGTTATGACTGCATGCATACACATCATTATTATGAACGGGGATTGAGTTTGTGGAACCACAAAAACCCCGTAAATCAGTCTGTTTATCAATTTAAGTACCATAACCAAAGAAGATACGGAATATTATATAGTCAGGAACTTGTAAAAGAATTCCAAAAAGAAATAGAAAGATGGAGGCCGGATATTATTATACCGGTACCGTTGCATCCTTCAAGAAAGAGAAAAAGAGGATATAATCAGGCACAGATACTTGCAGAAGAAATAGGAAAAATCCTGGAAATCCCGGTGGACAGTAAAAGTCTGATAAGAACCAGAAAGACCAGTCCGCAGAAAAAACTAGGTCACCAGGAAAGAAAAAAGAATCTGAAGCACGCATTTGCAGTGAAACATACATTTCAGGCAGCAAAGAGAGTGTTGTTGGTTGATGACATTTATACAACGGGAAATACAATTGATGCAGTGTCAAATGTATTGAAACAGAAAGGTGTAGAGAATGTTTACTTTTTAACCATAAGTATTGGACAAGGGTACTGAGATTTGTTATACTTAAAATGATGTTTTAATGGAATTAATATCATGTTGAGGTGGATATATGTTAGATGAGAGAAAAGTAAAATTAATGACAAAACTTGCTCTCTATGAAGAGACACATGGAAAAGAAGATTTTAAGATCAGCTCTTATTATAGAAAAGACTATGCAAGTCTGCATGTTATCTATGCATTCTTAAGTGTATCGGTTGGATATGTATGTCTGGTAGGCGTGTTGTTGCTTGCCGGCGTGGAGAATATTATGGGTAATCTGTCAAATGGATTGATCATATTTTTATTTTTAATCATTTTGGCAGGTTATGTGGGTGTTGAGAGTGTGTATTGTGGAATTGCCAGTCATATATATAATGAAAAACATAAAAAAGCAAGAAAAAGGGTAAAAAGATATAATCATAATCTGATCCAATTGCTGAAGATGTATGAAAAGGAGAAAAGATAGATGGATAATATATATGTAATACGGGGAAGAATAGAAGAACTCTATGGAAAACATTCTAAATTATTTGACAAGGCTTTTCAGTTCATACTTGCAATGATCACATTTTCGATGATCAATCAGAATACCGGATTCATGAAGTCGTTATCATCACCGGTAATTTCTCTGGCACTGGCTGTAGTTGCTACATTTCTGCCTCCGATGGTGATTGTTGTGATAGCAGCGGTATTAGTTCTTGCACATACGCTGGCAGCGTCGATAGGAATATTTGCTGTATCGGCAATGATTTTCCTGATCATGTATATTTTCTATATCAGACTGGCACCAAAGATGGCGTTTGTTGTACTTCTTACACCGATTGCATTTGTTCTGAAAATACCATTTCTGGTACCTGTTGCGTGTGCACTGATATATACACCGGTAAGTCTGGTGCCGATGAGTTGCGGAACAGTTGTGTTTTATATGGTGGAATATCTTAAAAAGACAAGTTCGGCATCAAAAGCATCAGGAAGTAAAGCGATGCTTTCTGAGATTACAACTTATGTACAGAAAGTATTCCAGAATAAGGAAATGTGGATTTACATTGTAGCGTTTATTATAGGATTTTTTGTGGTTTATACAATCCGCAGACGTGAACTGGATCACGCATGGAAAATTGGGATTATAGCAGGAGCAATTGCTGATGTAGTGGTAACGGCAATGGGAAGCATTGCACTTGGAGTGGAGATATCATATGGATCTCTGATCTTCGGAAATATTCTTGCGGTAATTGTTGGAATGATATTAGAACTGTTCCTTTTCTCTGTTGATTATGCAAGAAGTGAACGGTTACAGTTTGAAGATGATGAATATTATTATTATGTAAAAGCAATACCAAAGGTGGCAGTAACAACTCCGGAGAAGACGGTGAAAAAGATCAATGAAAGACAGGAAACAGAGATTATTGATGCAGAAGCAGTAAAACGTCTTTCACAGGATGTTACGGAAGAGACTAAGGCAATCAGCGTGGAGCCGTCTGCAAATCACAAATTAAGAAAAGAAACATCGAGAAAAACACCATATAATAATTCGGAGTACAGAAGTCCTGCACAGATAAGAGCCAGTCAGGCCAAAAGACATTCACCGAAGAGAGGACCGATGCCGAAGAAACATGATATGAAAGATGTAGATAAGTTACTTTTGACACAAAGCCTTGAAAATGAATTTCATGCAAGTGGAAAGAAAACTGCAAATAAAAGGAAAAGATAGATATAGAATATAGTTGAAATGTTTCAGATAAAGAGGAGGTGAGAAGAATGGAACAGGCAGTGGCAGATTTTATAGAGAAATACGGAATAGGTCTGTATATTCCAAGGGTACATGTTACAGATGTGATAGAGGTTTTGATTCTTACATTTCTGATTTATCAGATTATTGTATGGATTAAGAATACGAAAGCATGGATGTTACTTCGGGGAATTATTGTTCTTGCCGGATTTATTCTTCTTGCAGCTATATTTAAAATGCATACCATCCTTTTTATTGCGAGAAATTCGCTGACGGTTATGGCAACCGCTGCGATTGTGGTATTCCAGCCGGAACTTCGAAGAGCACTGGAAAAACTGGGAGAAAAGCAATTCCTGACGTCGGTTGTGCCTTTTGAGCAGAATCGAGAGATACGTTTCAGTGAGGAAACCAGAGAGAATATTATCAGAGCCTGTTTTGCAATGGGAAAAGTAAAGACAGGAGCGCTGATCGTAGTAGAACAGGCAATTCGACTGACAGAATATGAAAGTACAGGGATTCAGATGGATTGTCTGGTATCCAGTCAGGTGTTGGAGAATATATTTGAACACAATACCCCTCTTCATGACGGAGCAATTATTATCCGTGGTGACAGGATTGTGTCGGCAACATGCTACCTTCCACTTTCCGACAATATGCGTATCAGTAAAGATCTGGGAACAAGGCATCGTGCCGCAGTTGGAATGAGTGAAGTCAGTGATGCTCTGATCATTGCTGTTTCGGAAGAAACGGGAGCTGTATCTGTGGCACAAGGAGGCAAACTGGCGAGAAATATTAATGAAGCGCAGCTTAGGATAAAACTGGAAGAAATCCAGCACAGAAGTAGTGAAACTAACAGAATACGGGCAATGTGGAAAGGATGGCGTGAGCATGCAAAAAAGAATAACTAAGAATCTTACGCTGAAAATACTGGCTTTCCTGATTGCAGTATTTCTGTGGCTGATCGTGGTAAATATAGATGACCCGGTAGACGATAAGACTTTCTCAAATATACCGGTTCAGGTAACTCATGAAGAAGTAATTACAGATAATAATAATACGTATCAGATTGTTGATAATACACAGGAAGTGAATGTAACTGTTACGGCGCAGAGATCCGTATTAGATAAAATTAAGGCAGAAGATATTCAGGCAACTGCCGATATGAAAGAACTGACACTTCGTACACAGGTACCAATCGAAATAACAATCAAAGGTTATGTCGGAAAATATGAGAAAGCGACGGCAAATCCAAGAAATCTGCAGATCCAGATTGATGAGGAAGCAAAAAATAATTTCCCGATTACTCCGACAACAACAGGTACTGTAAGAGGTGGTTATGAAGTAGGAGCACTGAAAGCGGTTCCGGAAAAGGTAACGCTTAGAGGACCAAAACGAATTATCAACAGTATAGCCAAAGTTACCGCCGAAGCAGATGTATCAGGACTTTCGGAAGATGAGACGGTGGAAGCAAAACTGGTTCTGTATGATGCGAATAATAATGTGATTGACCAGACACTTCTGGCAAACAATCTTGGAAAAGAGGGAGTTAGTGTAGAAGTAGAACTTCTTCAGGTTAAAAGTGTTCCGATAGAAGTTGATACGTCAGATGTATCAGCGGCAGAGGGGTATAAACTTGGAAAAATAACGGTAGAGCCGCAGGAAGTTGAGATTACAGGAGATAAAACGACATTAGCAGGAGTTTCCAAAATCAGTATTCCGGCAAGTGCGTTACAGCTGGATAATCTGACACAGAAGACGGACAAAACAATTGATATTTCGTCTTATATTCCAAGTGGTGTGTCTTTGACAGAACAGAATGCGAATAAGGTGGTTGTATCAATTCCGGTACAGCAGCCGGGAGCGAAAACATTTGAAGTATCTACAAATTCTATTGTTGTAAACAATATAGCAGAAGGACTGAGCATTAGTTATGGTTCAACGGTTGATCTTGAGATACAGATAAAAGGACCTGGGGATGCACTGAATTTGTTCTCGCCGGCAAAGAAAGTGAGTATTGATCTAAAGAAGTATACCAATGCAGGAACTTATACGGTTCCGGTATCTGTTGAACTTCCGGACGGATGTTCACTGGTGAATAATGTGAGTGTAGAAATTATTCTGGAAAAAACAAAACAGAATGATAAGACACAAAATGAAAATAACAGCAGTGAAGGTCAGACGAAAGAAGATGAGAAAAACACAGATACAATCAGGTAAACAAAAGAGAATAATCATAAAACAAGTACAGAGGCTTGAAGATGGACGGAATAACAATTAGAAGCGAGGAGAGTACATTATGATCAGACAGAAAGTTACAATAACAAATCCAACAGGGTTACATCTCAGACCGGCAGGAATGTTCTGTAACATAGCAAGTAGATACAAATGCAAAGTAGAGTTTATGTATGATGACGATGTTGCAGCAAATGCAAAGAGCGTTTTAAGTGTTCTCGGAGCATGTGTGAAATCAGGAGATGAGATCGAACTTATCTGCGACGGGGAAGATGAAAAAGAGGCTATGGATGCCATGGTCAGTGCAATCGAAGATGGATTAGGAGAATAAGAGAATAAGAGAATATTGGACGGCCTGTGTTTTCACACAGGCCGTTTTAGTATTGCAATGCCTATTTTATAAATGAACAAGGAGAAAGAAGCAATAATGAAAGATAAAATAAAAAATATACTGGATATAACATTTTGGAAATTTGTATTGGTTGGAATTGTGAATACACTGGTCGGAACAGCTGTAATGTTTGCAGCATATAATGTGTTACATCTGAGCTATTGGATATCCTCGGCATCCAATTATGTTGTAGGGAGTATTGTGAGTTATTTTTTGAATAAGTATTTTACATTTCAGAATAAAGAAAAGTCATGGAAGCAACTAGTTAAGTTTGCGTTAAATATTACGGTCTGTTATCTGGTTGCGTACGGGCTTGCCAAGCCGCTTGTGTCATGGTTTCTTCACGGACAGAGTAAAAGTGTACAGGATAATCTGTCTATGCTAGTTGGAATGGGAGCGTTCGTGGTGTTTAATTATGTGGGACAGAGAGTGATTGTGTTTAGAAAATAAGAAAATGTGATGGAAATCGCATTTGGAAAGGAAAAAACAGATCCCAATTTTTGCTTATATTGGCAAAATATATAATTAAAATGGAAAATATAATTCATAAAGTGTATATGGGCATAAACATTAATAAAAGAAAAAATAGAGGATGAAAAGCACGGGAGTTGTACGAATGGAGAGTAACAGCAACAACAACAGCCATCTTCAGGAAGTTCCGAATCAGATGACAGTTGTGTAGGCGACGGACTGGTATACTAAGCTGGGTAGAAAGGAATTAACAGAATGAATCATCTGAAAAGAATTCCCGGCTATTCATTTCTGCGGGTGCTGGCATGTATTGCGATCATTATCTTACATATGTTTGCTTCGGCAGAAATATTATTTCAAAATGTAATAACGCCGGAGCAGATAACCGGAAGCAATGTAATCGTAAACTGTATGCTGTGGGCGGTTCCATGCTTTGTGATGGTGACAGGAGCGCTGCTGTTAGATGAGAACAGAGAAGTATCATTTGATAAGCTGTTCAACAAATACATATTAAGAGCATTGGGAGCGCTGGTTGTATTCAGCATGGCGTTCCGGATCTTTGATATTATCATGGACAAAGAATCATTTGAACTGAAAAGCATATTAAAAGGATTTTATGAAATATTTACGGGAACAGGATGGTCACATATGTGGTATTTATATCTACTGATCGGACTGTATCTGCTTTTACCATTTTATAAAAAGATCGCAAAAGCGAGTAGCAATTCAGAACTGAAATATCTGCTGGTTATATATCTGATATTTCTGTCACTGATGCCGCTTACACAGCTTGCAGGAATACAGAGTAAATTTTACATCCATGTATCTACGATTTATCCGTTTTACTTGTTTGGCGGTTATGCGATCGCCAATGAGAGCATCCGGCTTTCTAAAGTGAAGGCAGTGCTGCTTATTGTTGTCGGAACTGCAGGGATTATCGCAGCGACGGTATGCAAAGGACAGTATAATGTGGAACAATTGGAATTGTTGTGGGGTTACTCATCGATTCTTGTAGTTTGTTAGGCAGCCGGTATTTTCTATCTTATGAAAAATGTAAAGATCCAGATGGAGAACAAACACTGGAAATGCATTAATTTTATTGATCAGTGCTCATTTGGTATCTATATATTACATATGATCCTTGTACGGCTTGTGCTGAGATACTGGGGATTCAATCCTTATGAAGGAAATATCGTATTGAACTTTGGCGGACTGATTATAGGAACATTATGCGTGACATTAATTGTTACTGCAGTCTTAAGAAAAATACCAGGTATGAAAAAAATATTATAATATCAGGAAAGAAAACGGTTTGGAAAATGTCAGAAATGTCGAATTTTCCAAACCGTTCTTTAGTATATTGGAAAACTGTGGTATAATACATAAGATGTACAATTAAGAATAGAAAGTAGGAAAGAAAAAGGATGAAGAAAAACGCATACAGATGTCTGATCGCTGCGAGCATGATTCTTTTACAGCCGAATGTAATAGGTTATGCAGCGGTTCCGGCTGTTACAGCGAATGCAAGTGCTGTTTCCACTGTGGCGGAAGATAATCAGCAGACAGAAAGTATAGAGAACGAAGATCAGAACGAAAATCAAAATACAGAAGAAAAGAACGACATATCCGGAAATACAACAGACGATGTAAGATCAGAAGAAGATCAGAATACAGAGAATACAACAGACGAGAATGAGACACTGCAAAGTGACAAACCTGCAGAACAGACACAGATACAGTCAAAAGCAGTGGCAAAAAAAGGAAAATGGATCAAAAATAACAAAGGCTGGTGGTACGCATATGAAGATGGTACATGGCCGAAAGATGAGATCGTTGAGATCAATGGTGTGAATTATGGATTCAATGCCTCCGGCTATATGGTAACAGGCTGGCATAAGAGAGCAGAAGGCTGGTATTACTTTAAAAGTAGCGGAGCAATGCAGACCGGCTGGTTAAAGCTTGGAAAGACTTGGTATTATCTGGATGGTGCGAATGCAGAATATAAAGGATTGATGGCACAGAATGAGTGGCATGAAATCGATCATGCAACATACTATTTTAACAACAGCGGTTATATGCAGATCGGCTGGCAGAAACTGGATGGCAATTGGTATTATATGAAAGAAAGCGGTGCAAGAGTAACCGGCTGGCTAAAGCTTGGAAAGATCTGGTACTATCTGAATGAGGAAGGAATTATGCAGACAGACTGGCAGAAAGTGAATGGAAAATGGTACTACATGAACGGAAGCGGAGCGATGCAGACGGGCTGGCAGAAGATCAGAAATATCTGGTATTATATGAACAGAGGCGGAGCAATGCAGACAGGCTGGCAGAAAATCAATAATAGGTGGTACTATTTGAAAGAGAGCGGAGCGATGACAACCGGCTGGCTGCAGCTTGGAGATACATGGTATTATCTAAATAGCAGCGGAGTTATGATAACAGGCTGGAGTCATATCGGAAAGTATGATTACTATTTTGAAACCAGTGGAGCCATGGTAACCGGTTGGAAAGAGATCAATAACAGTAGATATTATTTTTATCTGCAAAACGATGAAAACAACAATGCCGGGGCATCATATGGAAGCAAAGCAGTAAATGTAGAAATCGATGGCTGGACCATCAAAGAAGATGGAAAAGCGTATGATCTGTCAGAGATAGATAAAAAGATTGAAGAAATAAAGAAATATACTACAATACCATACGTATATGGAGGCAGTTCAACACTTGGATGGGATTGCAGCGGATTTACACAATGGGCAGTGCGCTATTTAAGCGGGGTAACGATTCCGAGAACTTCACAACAGCAGGCAACGGGAGGAACCCCTGTAAATATCAATAAGATGAAAGAGTGGAAGCCAGGAGATGTACTGGTATATTCGAACGGTTACTCTTATGATCACGTGGCATTATATCTTGGAAAAGGAATGCTGATGCATGCACTGAACAGCAAATATGGAACCGTTATTCAGGACATCCAGTATTATGAAAGCTGGGATTCTAAAAATCATTTGGCAATGGTAAGAAGATACTTTTAACACTTGAATATGCACGAGAAAAAGCTGACAGTACAATTTCTTGTATATCAAAGTATGCAGGAGAGGCTGACAGTGGCAGGTTCTCTGTATAATATATAGAAAGGAAGGAATGCGCATATGAAAAAGAATTATGTAAAAAAATGTCTGGCCTTAACACTGGCATTTTCTATGACGTTCTCGACAGTTGCGCTTGCTGATACAGCAAAGGATACGTACATGAATGAGCAGGGATCAGGAGAGAATGGAGCAACAGAGCCTGGAACCACAACTCCGGGAACAACGGAGCCTGGAACCACAACTCCGGGAACAACGGAGCCTGGGACAACAGAACCGGGAACCACAACTCCGGGAGAATCCGAACCGGAAAATCCGGTAAAACATTATGGCTGGTATACAGATGAAGAGACTGGAAAGACTTATTATTATGATCTGGAAGGTAAAATCAAGACAGGCTGGCAGACAAGAGACGGTATAAAATACTATCTTGATGGAGAAGATGAAGAGTATCCGGGAGCAATGGTAACAGATGCGGTCAAAGAAATTGACGGAAAGTATTATAGCTTTAATGCAGAAGGAAGACTGCAGAAGGGCTGGGCTTCTCATGCAGAAGGCTGGTATTATGCAGATCTGACAGACGGTGTTCTTCAGACAGGCTGGAAAAAGCTTGGTTCTGTCTGGTATTATCTGGATGGGGAAAATGAAGAATATCCATGCCTTATGGTACAGAATGACTGGAAGAAAGTGAAGAATATCTGGTATTACTTCGATAATAACGGAGCAATGATGACAGGATGGCAGCAGGTTGACGATACTTGGTATTATCTGAACAGCGACGGTTCTATGGCAAAAGGATGGATCAAAGTAAAGAATGTCTGGTATTATTTGGATAATAGCGGGGCAATGGCAACAGGCTGGCAGAAGATTAATGGAAAATGGTATTACTTAAAGAGCAGTGGAGCAATGGCAACAGGCTGGCAGAAAGTTGACGGAAGCTGGTATTATCTGAACAGCAATGGCTCTATGGTGACAGGCTGGGTAAAAGTCAGCGGCAAATGGTATTATCTGAAGAGTAACGGAGCCATGGTAACAGGCTGGCAGAAGATTGGATCAAGCTGGTACTATCTGAACGGCAGCGGAGCCATGGCAACGGGCTGGGTAAAACTCGGTGGCAAATGGTATTATCTGAAGAGTAATGGAGCCATGGTAACAGGCTGGCAGAAGATTAATGGTTACTGGTATTACTTCTATAAGAACAAAGATTCTCATGGCGGAATCGAAGGAGTGATGGCTGCGAATACAAAGATTGACGGGTATACATTAAGTGCAAGCGGAGCGATGAAACCAACCGCTAATTCACAGATGGCATTGAAAGCGCAGGCTTACTCAAGCAGCACAGGATATCTGATCCTTGTGAACCGTGCAACATGTCAGGTAGGTATCTTTACTGGAAAAACAGGATTCTGGAATCAGATCAAGAGCTGGAGCTGCTCACCAGGAGCCTCTTCTTCGCCTACAGTAGCTGGAACATTCCGCGTCGGCGGCAAGGGATACTACTTTGATTCCGGTTCAGCAAGATGTTACTGGTATACACAGTTCTATGGCAATTACTTATTCCATAGCGTACTGTACAATAAGAACGGTACACTGATGGACGGACGTCTTGGAATGCATCTGTCACATGGCTGTGTACGTTTACAGATTGACAATGCAAAATGGATCTACAATAACATTCCGAGAGGAACAACGGTAGTCGTATATTAAAATAAGAATCGCAAATAAAATCTCAGCACATGTATTGTGCTGGGATTTTTTTGACAAAATATGGTATGATAATACATAAAAGAGTATAAAGATACAAAAGAATTTTTACTTAATATTTAAGGGGAAGAATAACATATGAAAAAGAACTATGTGAAAAAATGCTTGATGGTATCGCTGGCACTGTCAATGACAGTTGCGACGGTTACATTTGCTGACACGTTGACAGGAGACGGATATGCAAATGAACAGGAGACAGAGGTGTACACAGCGGGAACGCCGGATCTTACAACCCAGAATGAGACAACATCGGAAGAATCAGAGAATCCGGTGAAACATTATGGATGGTACACAGATGAAGAAACAGGCAATACCTATTATTTTGATTCAGAAGGCAAGATCCAGACCGGCTGGAAACAATCCGGTAATACCTGGTACTATCTAGATGGAGAAAATACGGAGTATCAGGGAAGAAGAATAGAGAAGGAATGGAAGAAAATAAAAAATGTCTGGTACTATTTTAAGGCGGATGGGGTCATGGCAACGGGCTGGCAGAAGGTCGGCAATATGTGGTATTACATGAATGGAAGCGGCGCGATGCTGACAGGCTGACAGAAGATCAGTAGTAACAGGCTGGCAGAAGATCAGCGGTAAATGGTATTACCTGAACGGAAGCGGAGCGATGCTGACAGGTTGGAATCAGATTGGCGGTAAATGGTACTATATGTACAGTTCGGGTGCTATGGCGTTCAATACCTGGATCGGAAGCTATTATGTCAACGGTTCCGGAGTGTGGACAAAGACCAGAAGATCTTATCCGGCAGGAAACTATAATGTGGGATCGGTATATGGACCGTCTCTGACACAAAAAGAATTAGATCAGGTAGCAGATGCGGTACAGAAATTCATCCGTTCTTATAATTTCAGTGCAATGAATGATTATCAGAAGGTACGTACGGCGATGCTGCATCTGGAGAGTCATTGTACATATGCCGCAGACTGGAGTAAGAACCGGGCGAATACGGCATGGGGTGCGCTAGTATATCATGAAGCACAGTGTTCGGGATATGCCCGTGGGTTAAAAGCACTCTGTGACGGAATCGGCATCGGCTGCTATTATGTACATGCGAACAGCAAAGCCTCCAATCCATCCCACCAGTGGAATGAGGTAAGAGTGAACGGACAGTGGTATATCACAGATCCGCAGTTGGGAATCTCCACACTGGAAATGATCGGATTACCATTCCTGATGTCTGAAAGTACATATAGCAGTATGTTTGGCATGGCATGGGATCATACGGGACTTCCGAATTGTCCGAAAGATTATAAGTAAAAAAGGCGGACTTTTGTTGAATGTCAGAAAAAAATATGATATTCTGGATATAGTCAAAATATTTCAAATATGAGGAGGAATTGCAATGAAAAAGAGATGGTTAAAACTTGCGGCAATCGGAATCATGGCTGGAACATTAGTGGTACAGGCGCCGGTAGCCACGTATGCGGGAGAAAATGGAGAAGCAGTAGTGCAGCAGGAGAATGGTGTAGGAAGTGAAGTAGCCACTGCAGAGCACGTCGCTAAACATCTGGAGAATACGGATGAGTTTAATATGGAAAGAAAAGACGGTATTGCTTATTACTCATTAAAAGGGGAAGAGTACAAAGATTACAAAAACTGTATAGCTGCCGTGACACTTCCTTCCGATGGATGTGAATTCTTATTTGCTTTTGATGAAAATGGTTATCTGGCAACGGACTGGCAGCAGGATGAAGACGACAACTGGTATTACTTTGATTATGCGTACTACTTTGGCTATACAGATGGTGCTTATCCAATCGCTTATGGTGATGACTTTGGATGGTACTACTTTGATGGAGATGGAATTAAGCAGACGAATATGTGGGCTGAGTGGGATAATGGCACATGGAGCTGGTTTGGAAATGATGGAAAGAGAGTAGACAATAACTGGGCGAAGGTTTCCGGAAAATGGTATCATTTTGATAAAGAAGGTATAATGCAGACGGGTTGGCAGAAGATCAATGGAAAATGGTATTACATGAACACAAGCGGAGCGATGCAGACGGGCTGGCAGAAGATTAATGGCAAGTGGTATTACATGAATACAAGCGGAGCAATGCAGACGGGCTGGCAGAAAATCAACGGCAAGTGGTACTACATGAACGGAAGCGGAGCAATGCTGACAGGTTGGAATAAGATCGGTGGCAAATGGTACTATATGAACGGAAGCGGAGCAATGTTAACCGGTTGGCAGAAAATCGGTGGTAAGTGGTATTACATGAACGGAAGCGGAGCAATGTTAACAGGAAGACAGAAGATCGGTGGCAAATGGTATCGGTTCAACGCAAGCGGAGTATGGATCAAATAATTGAATGATTGAGAGGATATAAATATTCATGGGAAAATCTCAGCACATTATGTGCTGGGATTTTCTTATATAAAGAATTTTTTATATCAGAATTTTTCTGTGCTATAATTTGTTCAAAAAAAGTTCGGTTTCTTGACATAGAAAATGATATATGCCATTATCGTATATGAAAACAAAGGCAAGGCAAAAAGAGAAAGAGGGACAATTATGCAATACAAGTGGGTAAAAAGAATCATCGTTGCCGTGGTATTTACATTCATGGCAGGTACGATGAGCATTCCGGCGCATGCAGAAGCAGAAACCAATACGGCAGGATCAACTATGGGGAAAGAGACAACTGCAGAAGACGGAATTGCAACATATGCAAATGTACAGGAAGGCTGGAAACAGGACAGCAAGGGTTGGTGGTATCAATACAGCAATGGGGCATATCCGAAGTCAACCTGGCGTCAGATTAAGGGAAAATGGTACTATTTCAACAGTAACGGCTATTGGGTAGACAATAATAAGCATGAGACAGGAACAATAAAAGGAATCGATATATCTGAGTGGCAGGGAGATATTGACTGGTCAGCCGTAAAGAATGACGGATATGAATACGCAATTGTAAGACTGGGTTATTCATATAGAAGCAACAATCTTCTGAAATTTGTAAAAGACAAAAAATACGATCAAAATATGAAGAATGCGAATGCAGTAGATATCCCGGTTGGAGTTTATCTGTACAGTAAGGCGAAAACGGTCGATGAAGCAAAGGCAGAGGCTCAGTACGTCATTAATACGATGCAGGGATATCAGGTATCTTATCCGGTAGTATTCGATCTGGAAGATCCGAGCCAGTCGAACCTTGGGAAAAATCAGCTTGGAGCAATTGCAAAAGCATTTTGTACTGACATCAGAAGAGCAGGCTATACGCCGATGTTATACTGCAATGAATACTGGTATTCCTCATTGATTGATGTAACACAGTTAAAAAATGTAGACAAATGGATCGCAAGATATGCCAATACTTATACGGAGACAATAGACAGAGATATATGGCAGTGCTGTGCAACCGGAAGAGTATCGGGAATCGATGGAGATGTAGATATTGATTTCAGTTATAAGGATTACACAGAGACGATTACTCCGAGAAAATATGCAGAAGTATCAAAATGGATACAGGACGAAAATGGCTGGTGGTATCGTTATGGTAATGGCGAATATCCGGCCGGAGGATGGGAAAAGATCAAAGGTATCTGGTATCTGTTTGACAGTGACGGATATCTGTTGACAGGCTGGCAGAAGATCAGTGGTAAATGGTACTATATGAATGAAAACGGAGCCATGCAGACAGGCTGGCAGAAAATCGGTGGTAAGTGGTACTATCTGAACGGAAGCGGAGCGATGCTTACAGGTTGGCAGAAGATCAGTGGCAAATGGTATTACATGAATGGAAGCGGAGCGATGCAGACAGGCTGGCAGAAGATCAGTGGTAAATGGTATTACATGAACGGAAGCGGAGCGATGCAGACGGGCTGGCAGAAGATCGGCGGTAAGTGGTACTACATGAACGGAAGCGGAGCAATGCTGACAGGAAGACAGAAGATCGGTGGTAAATGGTATCGCTTCAACGAAAGTGGAGTATGGATTAAATAAAACGAAATATGAATAACAGAAATTCCCAGCATAGAGAAATGTGCGGGGAATTTTTTGACTATTGCCATACATTCGGAAGAAGCTGCCGGTGGCAGATTCTGTAGATACCAAAGTATGCAGGAAAAGTTGCCAGTGGCAGATTTTCTGTTTATAGTATATACTAGAAAGAACAGGAACAATACAAAAAGAAAGGAACGTGTGATAGTTTACTCCTTAAATTATCATACAGAAATGAAATGAAAAAAAGATATTGCATTTTTGCGGCTCAATTTCTGCCACATACAGGCGGAGTAGAGCGGTATACCTATAATCTGGCGAAAAAGTTAATCGAACGGGGAAATGAAGTAACAGTGGTGACATCCAATGTGGGAGATTATGCAGACTTTGAGAAAATGGATGGCATCAGAATATACAGAATGCCGGCATGGTGCTTTATGAATGGAAGATTTCCAGTTTTAAAACCGAATCGTAAACTAAGAAAGATGCATCGGAAAATATTCAATGTGAAATACGATACATTTATTATACAAACCAGATTTTATTTTCATTCACTATATGGAATGTTTATGGCTAAGAAGCAGCGAGCCACATGCATTACCATTGATCACGGAACTGGCCATATGCTGACTGGTAATAAAGCAGCGGATAAGATTGGCGAGGTATATGAACATCTGCTGACAAAAGTAGAGACCTGTTTTTGTCGTCAGTTTTACGGCGTGTCCGGGGAAAGTGTAAAATGGCTGAAGCATTTTGGAATCCGGGCAAGAGGCATCATGTATAATTCTGTGGACTTCGATGGAATTGTAGATTTATATCAAAATACAGATATTGATTACCGCGCAGATTACAAAGTCCCGGAACAGGTAGTCGTCGTAACTTATACCGGAAGACTTGTAAGAGAAAAAGGCTCATTGACATTAATCGAGGCTGTAAAAGAACTGAAAAAAGAGTTTCCAGAGTTATATCTGTTTATTGCCGGAGATGGCGAGATTCAGAAAGAAGTTGAAGCAGCGCAAAATGAATATATATATGCTTTGGGAAAAATAGATTTTGAGCATATTATTGCACTATTAAAAGGAACGGATATCTTTTGCCTTCCGACAGAATATCCGGAAGGATTTCCGACATCTACATTGGAAGCAATGGCATGTAAATGCTTCCCGGTGGTTACACCTAGAGGCGGGGCAAGGGAATTGATTCCGGCATCGGAATTTGGATGCGTAATGGAAAACGGAAGCAAAGAAGTGCTGAAACGACATTTAAAAAAAGTGCTGAATATGAAAGAGGAAAGAAAGACAGTAGCTGAAAATGCGTATGATAGAGTGAAAAAACATTTTACATGGGATAACGTTGCGGATAAAGTAGAAAGTATAAAATAAGCACAGAGCCGGAGGGAGCAGAGACCAGCGGGACAACCAGGATTCCAAGTGAACCGGTGAACATTTCCGGTATGAATGTGAATCCATATGTGGTACAAAACGGAGATATTAATTATCTGAATGGAAAAACCATCGTACAGTATAATGGTTCGGCTTTTTAGATAGGAGCAGGAGCAGGAAATACATTTCAAGGTTTTTCATATGCTGTTGACCAGATTAACGTCACACATGAACCGCAATATGAATACACAGTAACCAAGCCGGGAACTGTAATGATCACTGTAGAAGGCACACAACGCCAGGACGGCTATGGAATTGGTACTACCTTACTCAGCATGGACCTATGGCAATTGACTGGTGGCTGATCGGTGGCAAGTGGTATTACATGAACGGAAGCGGCGTCTGGATCAAATAATAACACGAAACAGAATAGAATGAATATCCCGGGGAGGTTTTGAGTCCCGGGATTTTTTGACTTTTAACTCTGAGAATGTTAAAATGAAAAAAATATGGCAATTTGTAAAAAAAGGAGAAAAGATGCGGAAAAAGACAGGAAAAATATGGATCGCAGCCTTGGCATGCATAGGAATGATGATTGCCTCGGTATGTGGATTAAAAGTATCAGCAGCAGAGAATCGCGGAACGTCAGAACCGGTATTGGAGTATATCGTAATTAATAATCCAAGAATTGATACACCGGGGACACAGATAATTGTGGCCGGTTATCAGGCGAAAGATACATTGACAGATGCAGTATTGACGTATAAGAATACGGTGACGGATGAAGAAATGACGGTATCCGCAGCCAGAATCGATGCGGATACTGCAGTATTCGAGATGAATTATACAGACGAATCAGAAAGTGGAATCTACAGTCTGGAGAGCCTGGATTTTGAAATGGACGAACAGATGTACAGCCTTGATTTTGCTAAATGCGGAATCGAAGGAAAATATGGTGTGAACCAGTCTTGTGAGACAGAGCCGGATGCGGTCGTTGAAGATTCCGATACGCAGGAAGAGACCAACGATTCCGATGTATCATTTACGACAATTACAAAAGACGGCGAAGTGACAGAGAATGCAGATATATCTGATGTAGTAGAAGAGGCAGTCGCACAGCGGTCTTCGGATTCTGAAATTGCAGTCTATGCGGAAAGTGGTGCCAGAACAACTTCTACAGGGAAAGTAATCGTTGTGCTGGATCCGGGACATGGGGGATTCGATCCGGGAACCAGTGGATTCGGAGCAAATGAAAAAGATTTGACACTGAAGATCGCAAAATATTGCAAAGCAGCACTGGAAAAGGATGGAAGAATCCAGGTATATATGACCAGAGAAACAGATACCAGTGTAGGAAATACGACAAATGTAAGTACGGACCTGTATAACAGAATTCAGTATGCAATCGGAAAGAAAGCAAATCTGTTTGTAAGTATTCATCTGAATTCAGCCACGGCAAGTGCAAAAGGTGCAGAAGTATATTATCCGAATAGTAATTACAGAGCAGATATAGGAGCGCAGGGCAAGGCTCTTGCAACGGATATTCAGAATGAACTGGTGAAATTAGGCTTATATAACAGAGGTGCTAAGATTCAGAATTCAACATCAAGTAAATATCCGGATAATTCGGTACAGGATTATTATTATGTGATCCAGCAGAGTAAAAGAGCCGGCTTCCCGGGAATCATTGTAGAACATGCATATCTGAGCAATCAGAGTGATTATAATAACTATCTGAGTTCAGATGCCAAACTTAAGAAATTAGGAGAAGCTGATGCCAAAGGAATTATTACCTATCTTGATACTAGCGGCTATGTAGGAAAATGGGTACAATCAGGCAGTCAGTGGAAGTATCAGAACTATGACGGTTCTTATGTGAAGAACTGCTGGAAACTAATCAAGAATCTCTGGTATCATTTTGATGCGAACGGGATCATGCAGACCGGATTTCTGACACTGAATGGAAAGACGTATTATCTGCAGTCAAGCGGAGCCATGAAAACAGGCTGGCAGAAGATCGGTAATACATGGTATTACTTTGACAGCAGCGGAGCCATGGTAAGTAACGGTTGGAGATGGATCAATAGCAAATGTTATTATTTCGATAAGAATGGAAAGATGGCAGCCGATACATGGATCGGAGAGTATTATGTGGATGCCTCTGGAGCCTGGGTAAAAGACAAGCAGAAAGAGACAGATAAGTGGATCCAGTCATCGGGCCGCTGGTGGTATCGTCACGCAGATGGAAGTTATACAAGATCCGAATGGGAATACATAGGAGGTAAATGGTATTATTTTGATCAGAACGGCTGGATGGTAACAGGCTGGCAGAAGGTAAAAGGAAGCTGGTATTACATGGAAAGCAATGGCGCAAGAGTAGCGGATGGCTGGAAATGGATCAATAACAAATGCTATTATTTCGATAAGAATGGAAAGATGGCAGCGGATACATGGATTGATGGCAGCTACGTGGATGCGTCCGGAGTCTGGATAAAAGATAAGAAGCAGGAACCGGAGAATGGGACAAAGACTGGCTGGGTACAGTATTCTGGACACTGGATGTATTATAATACCGATGGAAGTTATGTGAAATCAAACTGGAAATCAGTAAACAGCATCTGGTACTATTTTGACCAGAATGGCTGGATGGTCACCGGCTGGATGACCCTGTCAAGTGGAAAGTATTATCTGAATCCGACGAAGAACAGCGATGGCGTAGAAGGAGCCATGCTCAAAGGATATAAGCAGATTGATGGCAAATGGTATTATTTGCGTTCAGGAGAATCCCCGGAAGGCTCACTGAGATATGAGGGCGTGACTTCAATCATGGGAACTTCTGCCATGGGAACCAATAAGACAATAGTAGTAAATAAGATGGTGAAAATGTTCCAGAAAAGTGGAAAAAATTATCCGACACAGGCACTTACGAAAGGAAATGCACCGACGATAGAAGCATTTTGTCAGATCGTATATGACGAAGCAGTGATCGAAGGCATAAAACCAGAGGTCGTATTCGGACAGGCTATGAATGAGACAGGGTATCTGCAGTTCGGAGGGGATGTGAAGATTGAGCAGTTCAACTTTGCGGGACTTGGAGCTTCCGGCGGAGGTATAGCAGGAGAATCCTTTAAGAGCGTAGCAGAAGGTATTCGGGCACAGGTACAACATCTGAAGGGATATGCATCGACGGAAGCATTAAAGCAGACATGTGTTGATAACCGTTATAAATGGGTTACAAAGGGTTGCGCACCATATGTGGAATGGCTTGGACAGAAGGAGAATCCGAATGGAAAAGGATGGGCGACATCAAAGAATTACGGAATGAACCTGATGGAGAAGTATATCATACCAATGTACTCACTGTAGAGTGTTACGAAAGGAGAGGGAGAGTATGAAGAAGCGTACAATCGTATTAACTGCATTGTTAGCCGGATGTCTGGTGGTCGGCTGTCAGGGAAAAGAAGCGAAGGATAATACGGCAAAGGACAAGGCAAAGACCGAAATCGGGAATGAGAAGAAAGAAGATACCAAATCTTCGGATGATCAGGAAGCGGAAACAGAAGAGAATAATGCCGGTGGGGAATCGTTAGAAACCAAGTCTGATGAGCAGACTCCGCAGGATACGAACATGGAAGAAGCGCAACAGCCGGTCAGTGTGACGATTTACTCAGAAAATGAAAATGCAGACGGCTTTGATCAGGAAACGATACAAGTGGATGCATTATCAGCAGAGAATCTGATCGCTCAGTTGAAGAAGAAGGGAATGCTTTCAGAGGACGTTCAGGTTAATTCTTTTGAAGAGACCGAAGACGAGGGAGAAAAGGCATTAAAGCTCGATTTGAATCAGGTGTACCTTCAACAGCTCCAGTCCATGGGAAGTACCGGAGAATATATGATCATGGGAAGCGTATGCAATACATTCCTGGATGCATATGGATGTAACAAAATACAGGTTACGACAGACGGGCAGAAAATTGTGACGGGGCATGCAGAGTATCCAGGATATAATGGAAAATTCGAATAAAGTATAAAAGAACAAAAAAGCAAGGCAGTTCCAGATGATGGAAACTGTCTTGCTTTTTGTCTGGTATTATTTCTCGGTTTCCAGCAGATATTTTTTTGCATCCTTCAGGAAACTGAATGTGATAAGAACAATCACTGCAGCAATTGGAAATGCAGCAATAATACTTACTGACTGAAGGTTGCTCATCGAACTGTCGGAGAATACCAGTGCGATCGGAAGTGCGATCAGAAGGACGCACCACATCAGTTCGATCAACTTGTGAGGAGACTCATTTTCCCCAAGCTTGTGATAACTATAGCAGGCTCCGATCAATGCGATAGAATCAAAGGATGTCGCATAAAAGGCAACCATTGTGATAAACAGTAATGCAAGGATCAGAGGCGCACATGGAAGGGTTCGGATGATTGCAATAATAATGGAATACAAATCGCCGTTTTTCTGATACATTGCAACATAATCTGCAACACCTGCAATCTGCTGCCCGAGAGAATAGTTGCCAAGGATGATAAAGCTTACGATTGTTGATCCACAGCCAAAGAGATATCCGCCGAAGATTGTCTGCCGTACGGTACGGCCACGGGAAATGTTACCGATGAAGAACGGTGTTGCTACACACCATACCATCCAGTAAGCCCAGTAGAAGATCGTCCAAGTCTGTGGAAACGAGGTTGTCCGTTGTGGGTCTGTGTAAGTTGCAAGTTGGAAAAAGTTCTGTGCGACACGTCCGATGGCAGAGAATCCGGTCTCGATGATGTACTTGGTCTCGCCTCCGAACAGGAACACATACGCCAACAATCCGAAGAAGAGATAAATGCAGGACTTGGCGAGGAAGCTGATTCCTTTGAAACCATGTAGCAAAGAGTAAGTGTATACCACGCAGGTAAGTACCAGGATGATGATCGTAACAACGGCACGGTTCAGTTCGACGTGGAAAAGCTCACCGATGACACTCGCCATCAGAGGAGTTGCAAGACTGAAGGTAGTAGCGGTACCGGCCAGAAGTGCAAAGACTGCCAGCAAGTCGATTAGGCGTCCGAGGATACCGTCTGTATATTTGCCAAGGATAGGACGGCATGCTTCCGAATATTTCTGACGGTCCCTTTTTCTTACATGTAACATAAAACCAAATGCAACAGCCAGAACCAGATAGAATCCCCACGGAATCAGACTCCAGTGGAAGATCGGATAGACACTTGCCCAGTCCTGGATACTTCCCAGTTCTGCAATATGTGGATCAGAAGCATATAAGATCCACTCAGAAAAGGAGTAGAACAGGATGTCGGCGGCAAGACCGGCGGTAAACATCATAGATCCCCATGCAAAGAAAGAGAATTTTGGTTTCTCATCCGGAGCACCGAGCACAATGGTTCCATAGCGGGAGCATGCCACATAGATGGAGATCAGAAAGATTCCAAGTCCGATGATCAGATAGTAGACACCGAAGGTATCACCGAATAAAAAGCGAATCTTGCCAAGTACCACATTCGATTGCTCAGGCAGGCAGAAGAAGAGGATACACAGTCCGATGATCAGGACCAATGGCAGTAAGGTGATCATCCAGTCGATGTTTTGGCTTTGCGGTTTTGTCTGATTTTTTGCTGATTGTTTTGATTTGTTCATTATGCATTTCCTCCTTTTACGTAAGACTGATAGATTGAATCAATCTCTGCAAGCTCTCTGATGTCGTCGATTTCTATGATATCGTCTTTGTGCATTTCCATAATGCCGAGCTGGTAATCTTCCGGATGGCAGAAAAGGGCGACATCATCCCAGTAGATCTGTCGGTTCTTCTTTGTCTCGAATTCCAGTTCTAGATGAGAACGGAGCTTTTCTCCGTCTTCTTTCGTCCAGCGGGAGATACTGTAAAGCTGCCAACCGGATTCACCGCCGGTGCGGCTACAGGAAGTCACGATTCCATCTTCTAATGTCAGCAGCCACTCGTCAGTCTCAGAATCGGTCCACACACAGTTGTATCCGGAGCGTTCAAATTTCGGTTGTAAGATAGCATTGTTGTAGATCATCTGGTCGCCATCGAGGATGATCACATCATCCAGGTGCCGGCGTGCCACATACAGGGAGGAGATATTATTGCAGGTATCATAGTAAGGATTTTCGATGACCGTCACGCCGGGATACTGAGTTTCCAGTTCGTAGAACTGTTCCTTCAGATATCCTGCGACAACATAGATCTCCTGAATCCCGTTATGGTGTAACCCCTCTATCACGGTGTCGATCATGCGGACACCATTGACCTTTACGAGCGGCTTCGGGGTTGTCAGTGTGACAGGCTGCATTCGGGAACCGAATCCGGCAGCCATAATGATTGCTCTTTTTACAGTATGCATAGTGTTATATTTCCTCCTTCTGTACGATCCGGTAATATTCTTTGGCATAACGATACTGGCGTAAGGAATATTCGCCGAAATCAACGCCGAGATGACGCTTGTATTCGCACCAGTTACTCCAGAGAAGTCCAGCTGCGGCAATGTAACAGTAGATCTTGATACGTGTGGTGTCCGGACATCCTTCTGGGAAATAAAGGGAAATGAGCCGGTCCACCTGTTCCTTGTTATATAAGGAATAGATACAAAACATGGCAATGTCAAGATGCGGATCCTGCATTCCGGCATATTCCCAGTCGATCAGACGGATATCTTCATTTCCGTCAGCATCTGTTGTAAATAAGAAGTTATCCGGTACGGCATCGATATGTGTGAGAACCTCTTCTTCTTTGTATTTTTCGATATAAGACTGTAAAGAAAATACCTGTTCTTTTGTCTTTTTATAATCGCGGTATACAGAGAGCTGTCCGTTCCATAAGCTTTCGTAAAATTCAATCTGTTTAAAGACATCAAAACGGTGATTGACTTTTAATTTCATCTCATGGAATTGCCGTAATTTCTTCATGCATTTGGCGAGGTCATCCGGATTATCCGGGTCACATACACGGACATTTTTGAGGAAACGGGTAAGTTTGTAGCCATTTTCTGGATTGATATATTCAATATCGTCACAAAGACCTTTGCCTTTGATGACCTGATAGACCTGTGCTTCTTCGCGGCGGTTGATCAACTGATCGGTCCCTTCGCCCGGAATCCGCATAATGTGCTTGGTGCCGTTACAGTCGAAAAGGAAAGAACGGTTGGTCATTCCTTTTTTTAATACTGTGATATTAGAAATATTATCCAGTTCTGTATGTAATGCGGCAGCGGCGATTTCAAGAATCTCGGACTGTAGATGATTGGAATGACTGTCTAATTCCCGGAGCTGTTCGAAAGTGTTGATCTCAACGATATCGGAAGCATGGGCGACCTTTGCTGGAATCATCATTTTCCCTTTTCCATACAAAGTTTCTTCCCAAAACTTATTGTAATATCGTGGGTCAGCATCAAAGCAGATGAGCCGTTCCCTGATTATATCGGCATCTTTCTTCAGCAGATAACTGATTCCAATCATCGAATTACCACCGGATAAATGGGAAATTGTAGTTAATTCCAGCTTCCGGTTGACGCGGACGGAACTGTCGTTATCGACCAGATCACTGACCATGTACCAGGAGTAAAGTTCGTGTTTCTGGAACGGATTGCAGTCACACCAGATGTCGCATGGAATAATATAAGCATTAGCTAGATGTTCCCGTGCCAGATACAGAGAATGCAGATTGTTCTTTGATGCATAATCCGCATTGACGATCAATTCCACGCCATAGTCATCGATCAGGTATTCATATTGCTCTTTCATGAATCCGACAACCACATAGATCTCATGGATACCGGCTGTATGAAGCTGTCTGATCTGACGTTCGATCAACGGCTCACCGTGAACTTCTAATAAGCCTTTCGGAGTCTCAGTGTTGATCGGGACCATCCGCATACCAAATCCGGCGGCAAGGATGATGGCTCTTTTGGGAGCTGATTCCTGAATTTCGGAAACGGCTTTTTCTGTCGGATGAATGGATTCATCCAGATAGCCTTCGCTGATAAGCTGCCGGATGGAACGGTTGACGATTCCGAGGGAATGACCGGATACTTCGGCAAGCCTTCGCTGATTGGTGTATGTATTTGTTATGATTAAGTTCAAAATATCACTTTCTTGAATGTTCATGTACTCACCTCCATTAAAAGAACGTGAACATAAGAGGATTATATACTTGGTAAGGAGAAATGTCAATATATGTAGAGAACTTACTTTGAGATTAAAAAGGACCGCATTAATCTGCAGTCCGTGGAGATAATAAATTATGAATATGTTGATAAAAGATTTTAAAATATTTCCAGAAAAGATTAAGCAAAATACTTGTGACAAGAGATAATGCCAAAAGAATCAGATAATCGATGATAAAGTTTTTAGATTTATATACTAGCTTAACAAAAGGGAAAAAGTAGTAGCAATAAAAAGAATGTGTAAGCCAGATGTTGGTACTGTGTTTACCTATATAAGTTAAAACATTTCCTAAACGAGAACACAGATTAATAATGGTAATTGTGGCAAGCAAAAAAACAGGTACAATCAATATATCAAAGGAAGTAGGGGCAATAAATACTCTTGTATAGGCACAAATACAAATTACCGCAAAAGAAATAATAAATTTTTCAATATTTAACAAATGCCCAAAAAGAGAACGCCAAGAATTAAAAATATTGTATTTTGCAAATATAATCCCGATAAAGAACAGTATAGCATAATCATTAATTGTAAAAATATTGTAAAACCATACATCTTGTGTAAGAACGGAAAAAGATGCGTTGCTAGAAAATACTGGAAAAATAAAGGCAATTAAAATGTGCCATAAAATAACTACTATACATTCTGTATAAAGATTTTTTCTTTTTTTGAATATTTCCATAAATAGATAACCTTCAAATAGTGCGAATAAATATGTGCGGAAAAACCACCATTCACCATTATAACAATTTTTATATCCAATAAAAGTTGCTATAAAATCAGGACAATATAAATTCGAGAATTTGCAACCGGAATTAACAGCATTGAATTGGGGCTGCTGATGGAAAAATAAAAAGCCAATAGGAATAAAAATAAGAAAAACTTTCCAATAGGCAGTATACAAACGGACTATATGTGTGCTTAAAGAATTTTTTGGATTATGAGTACCGTCATTGTTACTAACAGAAGAGGCATATAGTCCATAGCCACCGAGAAACATAAAAATAGATACGCATATTTTACCGAATAAGCCGATACATTGAGTGAGCTCAGTATTAGAAATTAAGATAGAAGTTGCGGGGGAAAGGTTATAAGGAATACGCTCGGGAAAAGTGAAAAGATGATGAGCAAGCATTAAAAGTATTGCAACAGCTTTAAGTTGTTTTGTGTTGGTACGGGTTAGCATAAGAATCTCCTTTGTAAAAATAAAGTTAATAATATTATAAAAGAACAGTATGTGGTAGTCAATGAAAATGGGAAATGAAAGAGGACAAAACTTGCCATCTTATAATATGTAAGATATAATTAGTAAAAAATAGAAAGTGAATAAAATAATGAAGAAAGTAGATGTATTAATGTCCGTATATAATCCGGATATGAATTATTTAAAAGAGCAATTGATTTCGTTAAATAATCAAACATATGAAAACATGGAAATACTCATTTTTGATGATTGTATTACAAATAGATGTGTTCAATTAATATTTGAAGAGTGTTTGACAAAGAAAAAATATAGAATTTTACCATATCAAGAAGAAAATCTTGGCTATGTCAAAGCATTTGAGAATTTGGTGAATCAGGCAAATGGAACATATATAGCTTTTTGTGATCAAGATGATATATGGGATACGGAAAAAATAAGAAAATGTGTTGAGTGTTTGGAGAAAGACAAAACAGTTTTAGTAGCTACTGATAGAAAATTAATAGATGAAAACAGTAATGTATATTGTGAATCGGTGAGGCATTCTTCAAAGACTATTGGCGAAAAATGGAATACGAAAGAAGATATAGGAGTTCGGAATTTCTTCCAGGCATGTGCTCCGGGAATGTGTCTGGTTATGAGAACAGATTTTGCCAAAAGTGCAATTCCATTTTCTAAGTATACCGGGCGTGATAAATGGTTGCTTGCATGTGCTAATGTAGGAGGCGGTGTTTCCTTTTTGGATGAACCTTTATCATGGTATAGAAGATATGGAAAGAATGTAAGTGGAGTGTTGGTAGGAATTGAATCAAGAAGGGACTATGAAAAACAGAGAGTAATACCTCATTTAAAGCTTATACGTGAGTTTGATAGAAGACATCCAGGATATCCTAAGATTGGATTGGCATATAGAATAGCATATGCACGAAAATGTCATAAAGTGTTGGAATTAATAAAATATAGAAAATATATTCCAACAATATATAAGTTTGAAGTTGTAATAGCTGTTTTGCCACAATGGGGAACGAAGTTGATCATTAAAATTTTGCATAGAATGAAATGATGGAAATATTGCAAATTAAGGAGAAAAACTAGATGAGAAAGTTGAGATTTTATAGCATAATGATTGTGCTTTCGTTGTTTGTTATTGGAATAATGAATGTTCGAAGTAATGCAATGGAAAATCAGAGAACGAAAATAGATTTTATATCTCTTTATGGAAATACAGATGCGATTTTGTTGGAGAGTAATGGTCATTTTGGTATGGTGGATTCGGGAGAAGATTGGGATTATCCAACGGGAGAAGATGAGAAATATCCCTTTAGAGAAGGAACCGTGACAACAAAAGGATATGAACAGCAAGTAATTCATTATTTAAAACAGGTCGGGGTGAAAAAACTTGACTTTTACATAGCAACACATGCACATAGCGATCACATAGGAAGCGGAGATGAGATATTGAATCACTTCCCGGTAGATCGCTTATATATAGGGAGATATGATGATTCATATCAGTTAGATGCTCATGGAGAAAATGCAAATGATCTTTATTATTATCCAGAGGCGCAGGAAAACCGATTATGGGATAATCAATATGTATACGATCGGTTAATTGATGCTGCTAAAAAAACTGGAGTAAAAATAATAACGGATTTAGATTTGGATTCAAACGCTATATATCGTCAATTTATAATGGGAAAAATGAAAATAAATATAATGAATTATGAAAGAGAGAGAGATGAAAATGGTAATATTATTCCAGTGGCTTCAGAAAATGAAAATTCATTAGTGGTAAAAGTAAGTGCATATGGGAAGAATGCTTTATTGACGGGAGATATAGACCCTACGGATGGAGCAACAAAAAAAGTTGCCGATCAATTAATTGAAAAGTTATGGGAAACAAATGGGATAAGCGATGAACAAGCAGAAATGATAAATAATCGCAGATATACAACGGAATATACAACCGAGGAAGTGATTGATAAAAAAGCCATTTTTATTCCAAGCCTGAATGAAATACAAAAAGTAGACGATGAGTCAGTACCTAATCAAGGGAAAAAGATACAGTTAGATTTGATGAAAATGGCACATCATAGTATAGATTATAATAATACAACGTATTTTCTTACATCATTAAATCCTAAAGTAGTAGTGATAACTGGACATGAAAATTATTTTAATGAAAGAATGCAAGAGTGTTTGCCAGATGTTGCGGTTTATGCTACTGCAACAGATTCGGCAGCTGTAATTGCAGAATTTTCAAATGAGGGGATTAGTACACGATATCAAAAAATAGAACCGGAATGGTTTGATATGGATGGGATATATTATTATTGTGATGATAATGGAAGAATGGTGACAGATTGGAAATATATCGAACATGAGTGGTATTTCTTTGACAAAAAGGGGGCAATGCAGACAGGATGGAAAAAGATAAATAACCAATGGTACTATTTGAATGATTCGGGGGCAATGCAGACAGGATGGCAAAAGATAAATAATCAATGGTACTATTTGAATGATTCGGGAATAATGCAGACAGGATGGAAAAAGATAAATAATCAATGGTACTATTTGAATGATTCGGGAATAATGCAGACAGGATGGAAAAAGATAAATAATCAATGGTACTATTTGAATGATTCGGGAATAATGCAGACAGGATGGAAAAAGATAAATAATCAATGGTATTATTTGAATGGTTCAGGAGTGATGCAGACAGGATGGCAGAAAATAAAAAGTAAATGGTACTATCTGAACAGTTCAGGAGTAATGCAGACAGGGTGGCAAAAAATAAAAAGCAAAAAATATTATTTTAATACATCAGGTGTATGGGTGAAATAATTGGTAATAAATAATCCATAAAAGATTAAGGCAATTGCTTCTTAATAGGTGGTGCTAGAATATAAATAGTACAAGCCAAAATGAGAAATTCCAAATACACATAAGCATGGTACAATAGAGACATGCTGAAGGAGGATCTCATATGGCAAAACAACATGACAAACAATTTAAACTTCATGCAGTCCAGTG
>UMID01031513.1_pt1 | contig 48897 bp, 70 predicted proteins | sample 1965691 | NCBI WGS metagenome assembly UMID01 (sample SAMEA4836115, study PRJEB28245) | human gut metagenome | biome: gut microbiome; material: fecal sample | place: Denmark | collected 2008 | reverse complement strand
TGGCAATTTTGATAGCACCCAGCTTTTCCTGTTCTTCGATGTTAGCCTGTGCCTCGTTCAGTGCTTTACTTTCAGCTTCCTTACCTAAATTGACAATGTAGTTGGCAGCATCGCGAATATCACTGATGTTGATGTTCATCAGATACAAACCGAATTTGCGAAGTTCAGTATCAATATTATCTTTCACTTTAGCCAGGAACTTATCCCGGTCAGAATTTAATTCTTCGATAGTCATATCGGCGATCACCATACGCATCTGACCATATACAACATCAGTAATTAAGTTCTGCTTGTCATCCATCGTCAGACCCAGCATACGTTCTGCGGCATTCTGCATCACTTCGGGATCTGTGCTGATGGCTACGGTGATTGTAGTCGGCACATCTACACGAATATTCTGAGCGGATAGCGCACCGGTCAGTTTACATTCGATCTGCATGGGTTTCATGGACAGGAATTCGTAGCCTTGAATAATAGGCCATACGAAGGCTGCACCACCGTGGTATAGTTTTGCCGACTTTTTATCTCCTCCCGTTTTACCATATACGACGAGTACCTCGTCACTCTTACATTTGCGGTAACGGGAAAGGATACCAATGAAGGTAAGCAAAATGACTGCCACTAATATAGCAGCCATTATCAACATTTCTTGTGTCATAAAATTATGTATTTGAATAGTTATTGAATGAACAGTGTTCCGTCTTTGTAACTGGTGATGATTGTTCGGTCTCCAGTCTGGTATGTTTTTCCGGATTCGGAGATGACGTCTACTTCACGCATGGCTCCGTCCCGGGTGGTCTGTACAGTATATTTGCTGTCACTTTGTTTGAAATAGATCACACATTCCCGTCCCACAAGTTGATCGGTCTGCTCGTTGTGGTTTACTTGTTGCAGTTGATAAGCTTTTTTATAGAGGAACCACACAGCGAGAACAAAGAAAAGACCCACCAGAATTCCGATGACATAACTTTGAATTTCAGTGTTTCCCGCTAAATACATGTACCAGCCGAATCCGATTCCAAAATGAGTTAGTCCTTTAAAAGAAACTACGCTACTGATGTCAGCATCTACGTCTACATCTGCATCTATGTCTCCGAAAAAGATGGATAGAACGAATTGGATTACAAATATTCCTGTTGTCACAAGGGCAATAATAAGGAAAATGGTACTACTCATAATTGTGAGGTATTAGTGAATCATGATTATTTTGTTCTCCAAATATACAGGTTTATGCGAATTATACAAAGATAAATGAGATAAAATGACTACTTTTGCGCGCGAAAACCCTAAAAGAGAGGAATTAGCGTGCAAAGGTATTTTATTTATTTGGCTTACGACGGAACCAACTATCATGGTTGGCAGATTCAACCGAATGGGATTAGTGTGCAGGAATGTCTGATGAAAGCATTGTCTACCTTTCTGCGTCGCGAAATTGAAGTAATAGGAGCAGGCCGGACGGATGCGGGAGTGCATGCCTCTCTGATGGTTGCTCATTTTGATTCCGATGAACTGTTGGATACTACTTCTGTTACTGATAAATTAAATCGTCTGCTGCCTCCCGATATTTCTATTTATCGTGTTTGCCGGGTTCGGCCGGATGCCCATGCCCGTTTTGATGCGACTGCGCGAACTTATAAATATTATGTGACGACATCGAAATATCCTTTTAACAGGCAATATCGCTGGCGGCTTTATAACCAGTTGAATTATGAACGCATGAACGAAGCAGCGCGTATCCTTTTCGAGTACAACGATTTTACGAGTTTCAGTAAACTTCATACGGATGTAAAGACCAATATTTGTCATATCACTCATGCAGAATGGACGCAGGAAGAAGATGCTACCTGGGTATTTACCATTCGTGCCGACCGTTTCTTGCGGAATATGGTGCGAGCCATTGTAGGCACGCTCATTGAAGTGGGACGCGGGAAACTGACTGTTGAAGGTTTCCGGCGGATTATAGAACAGCAGGACCGTTGTAAAGCCGGGACATCTGCTCCGGGGCAAGCCCTGTTTCTGGTCAACGTGGAATACCCGGAAAGTATATTTGAATGTGATGACCAGCAATCATCCATAACCGGCGAACCGTCTGTCGCTGATAACTTATAATTGGTAATTAGTAAATAATAAATATTCTCATGTGGTTATTATTAGCATTCCTCTCGGCTACTTTGCTGGGCTTTTATGATGTATTCAAGAAGAAATCGTTGAAAGATAATGCAGTACTTCCTGTTTTGTTTCTAAATACATTCTTTTCCAGTCTCATCTTTCTACCGTTTATCCTGATATCCGTTTATCAACCGGACTTGTTGGGAGGAACAATATTCAATGTTCCCGTTGCTGGTTGGGAACAGCATAAATATATTATCATCAAGTCGTTCATCGTATTGTCTTCGTGGATATTCGGATATTTCGGAATGAAACATTTACCCATAACCATTGTGGGACCTATCAATGCCACCCGTCCGGTGATGGTGCTCGTGGGAGCTATGCTGGTATTCGGTGAACGATTGAATCTCTATCAATGGATTGGTGTGATGCTGGCCATTGCCTCTTTCTTTATGTTGAGCCGTTCGGGAAAGAAAGAAGGAATTGATTTTAAGCATAACAAATGGATCTTTTTTATTGTACTGGCTGCCATTACAGGTGCTATCAGTGGTTTGTATGATAAATATCTGATGAAGTCTCTGAATCCGATGTTGGTGCAATCCTGGTATAATGTTTATCAGGTGTTTATCATGTGTCCTATCCTGTTGTTGCTTTGGTGGCCTAAAAGAAAGTCCACTACTCCGTTCCGCTGGGATTGGACGATTATCCTGATCTCCATTTTCCTTTCTGCTGCCGATTTTGTTTACTTTTACGCATTAAGTTACGACGATTCGATGATTTCTATCGTTTCGATGGTCCGTCGGGGAAGTGTGGTTGTTTCTTTCACTTTCGGTGCGCTTTTCTTCCGTGAAAAGAATTTAAAAAGTAAAGCGATTGACCTTATACTGGTGTTAATCGGAATGATATTCTTATATTTGGGTAGTAAAAGTTGATAAAAGTGCGTTGTGGGCTTCTGTGATGCTGTAGAACGGATATATGCAATATTTGAAAAGTTAAAAATGACGATTTGGTAGCGTATTTCTCCACCAAAATACTATCTTTGTTTTACAAATGATTTACGAAAATAAAGATAGTTATGGCAACAGTTTCTTGGGTAGTTTTTAAGCACCATAAAAAATCTGACAATACATATAATCCAAAGATTAGGATATCTCACAATCGGACTTCATCGTATATATCAACTTCTATATATACAGAACTAGTCAGATTCAAGAAGAATTCCGCATCGGGTACAATAACTTCTGAAAAAATAAAGGAAGAGCTAGACGGATTGGTTAGAGAATACCGTCAAATAATAAATGAAAATCAAGATGTAGTTAATGAGTGCGAAACTTCCAAGGATATAGTCGCAATGATCGAAAGGAGGAAACAGAGGAAGGAAATAGATTTTATTGAATTTGCTAGAATGTTTATTGAGAAAACGCCAAACGAAGGAACAAAAACAGTCAAGACGACTGGTATTAATTCCCTTTGCCATTTTCTTAATCATAAAAATGGTAATGAAAAGCTTCTGATAAAGGATTTAACGTCACGTTTTCTGCGTGAATATGAGGCATGGTTGAGACAGGAAAGGTATATAACCGTTAGGCAAAATAAAACGGCAAAACAAGCGTATAAGACAATAAAGAAACCCGCTTTAAATGATACTGGTGTACATTCCTATATGGGAATCATTCAATCAGTGTTTAATGCCGCTTTACTTCATTTTAATGATTATGAAAAAGGGGATATCATTATTTCCAATGATCCGTTCAAGGTATATACTATTCCGGCAGTCTTAGAAGCAAAGAAAAGAGCGGTGGATGTTTATATAATCAGAAAGATATATAACTATTCTCCAGTAAATAAGCGAAAAAGAACCACCATGTTTACCCGTGATATCTATATCTTGTCTTTTTTGCTAGCAGGAATGAATGCGGTTGATATGCTTAATTGTCGAATGGTGAACGGGAGGATAGAGTATGAACGTCAAAAGACAAAAGATAGAAGAAAGGACAATGCTTTCATCTCTGTGTATATCCACCCGTTAGCACTTCCGATTATTAACAAGTATCGTGATCCATCCGGACAGCATTTGTTTGATTTTTATAAAAGATATAATAATGTGAGAAACTTAACCAAAGGAATACACCGGGGGATGAGGTCTTTATGCGATGAACTTGGAATTGATTATATCCAATTCTATTCAGCCCGTCATTCTTTTGCTACCATTGCCCGTAACGAATGTAATATAAGTAAAGACGATATTTCTTTGTGTCTGAACCATTCTTCAGGAAAGACGGTAACGGATACCTATATAAAACAAGACTTTTCGAGAATAGACAAGGTTATAAATAAGGTGGTAGAGTATGTTTTCGAAATAGATAAGGAGTCAAAATAAGGATAACTGATAATATTATGAACTATTGATATTCTTAAATATACAAATAGTTCATAATATTAATACTGGTATATAGTACTTCATTGGATAATTTCAGCATTTAATAAAAAGGGTGTTGAGTTATAGCAGGGCGTCGCTAACGATATGCTGCTTAACTATCCATAAACTTCTAACTTGCTCTATCTCTATATCAAAATCGTCAAATTCCTCACTATTGATGGAATGAGCGATCCAATATCTGCAAGATAATGATTGTTCTTTGTACCTGCGCAATACTTTAATATGCCCATGATATTCTCCCGTGTCTTTGTCCTCTATTACTATTCCAAATATATTCCCAAACGGAATCATATTTGGGTTTTCTCTTGGGAGTGTATACCTCTTTAAGGCTACCCAACATCCGGAAGGAAGAGTAGGAGACATAGAACGTCCTACCACTTGAGCGATACCTTCACAATCCTTACAGTCTGGCAGGTACCAGTATCTTGTAATATCTTCCGTAGTATTTATTAACTGTGTTTGCCCGGCTGCAAACCTGAAACTAACTTGTGGCAGCAAATGGAACCCTTTCTTCTTTGCATCTTGATATTCCTCTTCTGATGTGATTGATATACCAGAAGCTATTGGAATACTAGGGATTTCCTCATTGGGCTTTTTTAGAGGTTCTCCCCGTCCTGTTATAATATAATCAACGTTTGCATTTTCGTACTCCTCACATATAGCGGCAATTTTATCAATGGATGCATTTTGTATTCCATTTACAATTTTCGATTTTAATGTTTTATCTATTTTAAATTTATCTTTAAGCTCCTGATTGCTGATTTGTAGCTCTTCAATAACTTCCACAAAACGTTGAGAACGTAATTTATCTTTTTCTTCCATAATGATGAATTTTTATTTGTTAGTTGATAATATATCTACTATTTTTGCATCGTAACAAGTTGCAGATGTTACAGAGACAAAGTGGTTAAACTTTCCTCACAAGAGGTTTAATATATGGTATCCGTAGTAGCTGCAACCTATTGCGGATATTTTTATTTTCAATTAATAACTGCTAATCCAAAGTAATATGTTTGACTTTAAAAAGGATTATTATAAATATCCATTCTTATTATCATTATCAATACCTGCTATCTATCTAGTAATAGGATTAATAGCTGGTGTTTGCCTTTGATTGTAATATCATTAGCGACTATTGCTATATGGTTGTTAATCATGTATTTTGTCGCTGATTAACTTGGTACATTCACTTATTGATAAAATAAAATCAAAGAACTATGGATGAAAAAGAACTCCGATTGAAATGTTTAGAATTTGCTATTAAATATAGCTCTTCCTATAATTTTCCTGTTTACCAAATGATGGAAGCAGAAATGCTATATAATTACATCTCTAATGGTACATTGCCAATTTTAGGACATGAATCCGCTCAAATTGAAATAAAGAAATTACTCAATGCCGCCCTTGATGAACTCATAAAGGAAAGACAAAATTGTAACCAATCCACCAATAGCGGAAATCCCGATCCCGATAGCTTGGAGACGCCTAAGTCGTTTATTGATCGTCTTCTCTCTAAGCTCCGAAGGGAATAGTCTATTTTTAAGTGCTTCTATTCCTTTTTCTGTTACGCAATCGTATCTTAATTCTGCTGAATGTAGAGGATATGGTTGTCCAAGTTTGTTTACTCTCATTTCAGTATTAGCAACTTTCATTAAATCTATAGACTTCATTCTATCAACAATAACCCTTTCATAAAGAATATTATCAGGGTATTTATCCGATAACTTTTTCTCTAATTTCTTAAACCTCCTTCCTTTGTTTTTTATATGGTTAAGCAGAACAAGATTGGTTCTGTCATTAATATTATCTATCTCTTTATAATCCATGCTGAATACTTAATAGTTAAATAATGTTTTGTGGTAGATAAAATATCAACCATTGTTTTGTAGTTGATATTTTATCTACTATATTTGCAATACCAAATCAAATTAATACAAATAAAAGGATAAAATTTGATAGAAACAATAGTAATAACTAAAAAGAGATTAAGATGAACGCATTCAGTTTTTTAAAAGATGGCAAATTCAATAACAGTGAGATAATGAAACACGCTCATGTTTTGAAAGCGTATCGTCGTATCTCTTTGGGCGAAGCATTGAAACAGGCTTGGTTCTTGGCAAAGAGACAGCAAAAAGAATTCAGAGAGGTTGAAGAGGAAAAGAAGTCTTTCAAGCCGGTATTCAATGCAAGCAAGGGAAATGTATTGAAAGCGTTCTTTGCCGGAAATTATGCTGATTATGTAAATCGTGATAGTTCTTGGAGATAAAATATAACCCGTAAAAAGGTAGTCTGATAATCCGACATAAAGCACCTACGACAATCAGCGCTGTGAGTAAGGGAAACCAGTCGGACGGGGAATAAAAGCTTGCGTAGACGTAGAGAATATTCTACGCAAGTACAATTGGTTAGTTCTTTGACAAGTCTGTGAAGCGTAAATACAGCTAAAAATATAACCTGTATTTATGAACGTGCAACGAAGCACTAAAAATAGGAGACACCGTTTTACGGTGGGCGTGCTACGATTGGGTAGAAAGCTTTATGAATATTATATAGTCCGAAAAATCGTCTTTATCAGTAAGAAAACGGGGTTAGGCGTCCGTACGCTGATTACAATATAGCCCTACTGACGGATTGAACGGTATCCGATAGCGAAAATCGGGTAGGGCACAAACTAATACATATACAATTATGACAGATAAACAACGAAATTTTTTACTTAAATACATCAGTGAAGAACTTATTAAAAACAAAAGTGATTTTAGAGATTTCTCTTTTGTAACTAGCTGCATTGGTTTCATAATGAAGACTGAAAACAGGGGTTTCCCTATTTTTAATATAATGGTTAAAAAGGAAAATCCTAATGAATGTTTAAGTAACCAGATTCGATCATTAAAAGATCATATAAATGCTAATGTTCAATGCTATTCTGGTCCAAATGATGAAGGGTATTCTTTTAAATATGCGTATTTTATTCCTGAATCAGACCGTTCGTATTTCGTTTTCGAACAAAGCTGGTGCAAAGGAATGAGTGATAGTGTAACTCGTCACTATATCACTGTAAACGAAAACGGTGATGAAATAAAATACAATACTCAATATGAAGAACTGTTTCGACTAAACATTAATACTCTTCATTTATTTTTCGAGTATTTGAAAAGAAATTCGTTCTAATCCGGTAGTAAGAAGAAACGGGTAGGGCATATTTCAGACAAATTTTTGTTTTGTAATTTTTATTTTGTGTTTGTGTTGTATAGTGTACGGTCTGCGAAGATAGTGCACTTTTTAATAAGGGTGGTTAGCTTATCGGTTAGAGTTTAGTGTTGCGCAACCAATTATCACGATTGAGAGAGGTTCGATTCCTCTACCATCCACTATAATAATCAAATAATTAATCTTATGAAACGTACTCCACTATTAGCAATTTGGGCAATATCGTTCGCATTAACAATATTGCTTGCAAACGAAATGAATATTGTATTCTGGCTTTCGTTTGCTGTATTTGCATTATGTTCCATATATATGGAAAAGCACCAAAAAAGACTAAAAAGAGAGAGTGACAAAAGAAAAGTGATATAGATATTCGGTTCGAGAGAATAGAATAAAAGTGTAAAAATTCGTGTCAATTAAGTCCTGTATCTGACTGATACAGGCAAACGGGCGTAAAGTGGCAGTGTGTGAGCTCACCTGTCCAGTTGGGTTATTGCCGGTTCGAATCCGGTTACGTCCACAAATCAATAATTTAAATTTAATAGTTATGGCAAGAGTAGATAAACTTAAAGAAAGGATAGAGATAGAGAAAAAATTAAGAAAAAAAGAAGACTCTATTCGTTACGAATTTAGTGATGGTTTGGCAGTTCAGCTTCGCAGATGTGTTTCTGACTTAAATAGATTGGCTAGAATTGATAGAATAATTGAAAAAGATCAAAGATTATACTCGGTGAAAACAAATCGGGGTGCTGGATATATCAAAGTGGTTAGAAACTATTAATTATGGATGCGGTTGTACAATATGCTATCGATCAAGGTTTAAAAATAGGAATTGAAGCTTTTGAAAAGTGGAAAAACGCTTTTCTTAGTAATCCAAGAATAGTGATAGTGAAATCAGAAGCGGAAAAGTTAGCTGGTGGTCGAATGGTTCTCAAGAACTTAGAAGATAGAGGATTTATATCCCCATATCAGTTTGGAATCGAAACAGTAACAGACAAAGAAGGCAATGTTGTTACTGAACCTAAAGGGCGTATATACTATAAACAGTATGAAATAATGAAGGCAATAGAAAATGGCAATATTCTAAAATGTCTTCAAAATCGTAAATAACCATTCATTTATTAATTAACAAATCCGGATTTAAAGGAGTCCGTAGGGTGAAAGACCCTGTATTTTAGTTATACAATGTTCTATATCCTAGTGTCCGTTGATTCGGTATCTAGGAACAAAATTTTGTCATTTAAATTCGATTTTGGAAGCGTCGGTTCGTGAGGATAGGCGCTTTATTTATTTCGATTAACCACTTTAAATAATATAAGATATGAATTTAGAAAACTATGAAGTGCTTCCCGTTGAAGCGCAAGATGTACAAATTGTACAAGTTGATGCAGTAGAAAGAGCAAACGTAGATTCGCAGGTAGCAACAGCCAAACGTTATCCACGAGATATAAGACGTAGTATAGACAACTCTGTTGTAATGGCTACTATGAATCAAGAAACAGCCCAATCATGTAGTTACGCCCTCCCTCGTGGCGGAAAACCTATCACCGGTCCATCCGTTCATCTAGCAAAGATAATTGTCTCTAATTGGGGTAATATGCGTACAGAAGCAAAAGTTGTGCAAATAACTGACAAGCAAGTCATCAGTCGTGGCACATGTTGGGATCTGGAAACTAATGTCGCTTCTGCATTTGAAGTCAGGCGTAGTATCATCGGCAAAAACGGGCAGCGATTCTCTGATGATATGATTACAGTTACAGGTAACGCAGCTAACTCAATCGCTTATCGCAATGCTGTATTCGCAGTCATTCCTAAAGCTATAACAGATAGAGTGTATTACGCAGCACAAAAATTTATAACCGGTGATTTATCTGACTCCGACAAACTTTTAAAGGTAAGAACAGGGATACTGAACAATTTCAAAAATAACTATGGTATAACCGAAGAAGAAGTTGTAAAGATGTGTGGAAAGCAAACGGTAAACCAAATCGGTGCTGACGAAATATCTATGCTGATGGGAACGATTCAGGCACTGAAAGACGGAGATACTACAGTTGATGAATTAATGAAACCGATACGTGAAAGCAAAGAGGCAAAGAAAGATGCGATGAAAAAGGCTATGTCTACATCAGTGGACGAAACTACTGATGAAATCTTTAATCAAACTGAACAATGATAGAGCAGGGGTCAAAGGATTGGTTAGTTGCCCGATTGGGAAATTTCACGGGAAGCCGGATAGGTGACCTTATGACAAGCGGAAAGAAAAAAGGGGAGCTGTTTGGAAAGACAGCCCTCTCCTATATCTATGAGGTTGCAGCGGAAAGAAACCTCCTTCCTAAATATATAAAGGATGATTTTCTGTTTGAAATATATCAGGAACAGGTAAGTGTCGGCAATAAATTTATTGATTGGGGACACGATAATGAAGATTTTGCTGCGGAACGGTATCAACTTGCTACCAGATGCGAACTGGAGGAATGCGAAAGCATTACTCACCCTACAATACCTTATTTTTCTGCTTCACCAGACCGAATATCAACCATTTGTAGTACAAGGAAAGTGGTTGAGATTAAATGTCCATTGCCAAAGACGTTCATGGAATACATGGCGGAGGTTAAGGATAACGACACACTTAAATCAGTAAACTCTAAGTATTTCTACCAGGTTCAAGCGGAAATGGCTTGTACGGGTTTAGAAAAGGCTGATTTTGTTGTTTTCTGTCCATTCTTGAAGCATAATATTCATATAGTAGAGATAACAAGGGATGAATCTGTTATCGCTGAATTTGAGAAGCGAATTCTGAAGGCTAATGAAATAATTGAAAAAATGGTAGCATAGTTTATGGAAAAAGAAATTAGCGAAATAAACGATTACCTGAATATTACCTGCTCAAATAATCCAGTGGAGATACAAGAGAGAATATCAGTCATAATGGTGTATTTGAACCGGTCCGGTGAAATGCTTGCGGATGCGAAGAAGCTACTCCGGAAGAAGAAATCTACAGAAATAAGCAATACCATCATCGCAATAGCAAAAGAGCAATGCTTGTCGGCAAAGGTACAAAACGCCTTGCTTGACAGCATAGCGGAAGATGAGTCATATTTGGTGGATCGGCTTGATCGGCTTAATGCCGCCTGCACACATCAATTAGATGCCTTACGCACTTTGTTGAGTTACGAGAAGGAAGCAATGAGATTAAATAAAACGGGATATTAATGATTTTATAAAGTAGTATTTATATGATGCACACATGGTTTGAAGTGAAAATCCGTTATGAGAAAGTAATGGAAAATGGAATGCAGAAAAAGGTTACAGAACCTTATTTGTTTGACGCCCTGTCTTTCACAGAGAGTGAAGGTAAATGTATTGAAGAAATGACACCCTTTATCATTGGGGAGTTTACTGTTTCTGATATAAAACGTGCTAATTATAGTGAGATATTTACAAGATGAAAGAAGAATCGGCTGACCGCTGGTTTAAATGCAAACTGGTATTTATCACGCTCGATGAAAAAAGCGGTTCTGAAAAGAAAACATCTACTCATGTACTTGTTCAAGCTGCTGATTTAAGGGATGCTGTCAAGAAGTTAGATGAAGGCATGAAGGGAACGATGGCAGATTATCAAATAGCATCTGTCTCTGAAACGGCTATTATGGATGTATATCCTTATGAAGCAAAGGAATAGCTTTGTTAACCTTTTTACCCCAGCCTGCCTGTCTGTGAAGATTGGCGGGCGAACATGGGACAAAATGGTCATAGGGCGCTAAGACTAAATGAACGGAAATTCTAAGTGTACATAAGAATGGATGTCATCAAGACCGGTGCCGGGGATGTGTGAGTAAATTTAGTCGAAAACCTATCCGGACGATACTTGTTCAGGTTCGACTCCTGATTGTCCCACATGAAAATAACAATCACCAAACAAGAATACCAGACGATAGTCCGGTGCTTGAAAACGTCAGAAATCCTCATTAGGGGATATAATTCGAGAGATGAAGATATGATTCGTAAAACTAGAAAGAAACTTCAAAGAAATTATGAGAACCGTAGAAATAATGACAGAGGTTGAAGTAGACCTTGACGATTACGTTGATGAAATTCTTGAAGAGTGTGACGACGATGAGCTAATTAAAGAAGTTGAGAAGCGGGGACATAGAGTTTATAGAAAAGGAAATCGTGTAGTAGCTTTTGGAGATCAACCTGTAAATTTCAACTTTCCGGAAGATTTAAGAAGATTCCTGTGTGATATAGCAGGTGTTGGATATTATACGAGTAACGAAACGCTTCTCAATGAAATAAAATCAAAATTGCCATGACATTCGAAGAAATGAAAGCCCAGTATTGCGGAAAGAACATCCGCAAAAAGCCGAAAGGTGAGGAGCATCAGATACAAGCATCTTGTATTCAATGGTTTCGCTTCCAATATCCCCAGTTAAAAAACATTCTATTTGCCATACCCAACGCAGCAAGGAGAAGTGCAAGAAACGGTGCCTATATGAAGGAAGAGGGTATGCTTGCTGGGGTTTCAGATTTGATCTTGCTTAAAAGTAATCGTTTCTATGGTGCTTTATGTATAGAGATGAAAAGACCGGGTGAATACCAAAAGCCTATACAAAAGGAATGGCAGAAAGCGGTTGAATCTGTAGGGAATAAATATGTTGTCTGCCGTTCTTTGGAGGAGTTTATAGCTGAAGTAACAGATTATTTAAAATGAAAATATATGAAAAAGAAATCCGACAAGCATATTATCCGCCCGGACACCTGTGCAAAATGCAACAACGGGCAAATAATTCCAACCGAGAAAGGCAATCCACGAGTAGTTTATTGTAGTTTCTTTAACCGTCGGTTTGTGGCCGACAGCAAAAGAAACTGTATTCATGCGTATTAAATTTATGGACGGATATACATTGACAGAGAAAATGAGAAAAGCACGAAGACGTAATCGGCTTACCGCTACCGAACAGGCACTATTCCACGAATTAGTTGCCGTTTGTAACAGCGAGGGTTGGGAGGACGTTTTCAGTTGCTCGAATATCGAACTCTGCTGTGCTCTTAATATCGACGAGAAAACTTTAGTCCGTGCCAGGTTATCTCTAATTAATGCCGGGTTGATTTATTACAAGTCCGGCAAAAGTAAAAGAACAGTTGGAATGTATTCTTTTGAAAAGGCCTTTGAGAATTCGATTGTGAGTTCAACTACCGGAAATATTCCGGTAGATAAGCCAGCCCAAGAGACAGTAGATGCGCCAGCCAATCTGCCAACCAATATGGGAACCAATCAGCCAACCAATGCGCCAGACTATATATATAAAACTAAAATAGAAACTAAACTAAAAGATAATATAGGGGAAACCTCAAAAAATAAACAATTTGTTCCTCCTTCTTTTGAAGAAGTTTCTGCGTATTGCATGGAGAGAAAAAATGATGTTGATCCGCAAAGATGGATGGATCATTACACTTCTAACGGATGGATGGTTGGCCGCTCTAAAATGAAAGACTGGAAAGCAGCAGTGAGAACATGGGAAAGAAATAATTATCAAACAGAAAAAAAGTATGGAAACAAGGATAAGGCCGGTAACTCCGATTCCGATAGGAAAGCTGTTATCCGCACAACTGCCACCTACAACATCGATAAATGACAAGAAGAGACGAGCAGAAGTGTTTGCTGAATGCTGCCGCTTTGTTTGTCCGGGATTTAAAGTTGAAGGGGCTTTTAGAAAGATAATGAATGATATATTTCTCTATGCAGAAGGTAATTCGGGGACTGGAAAAGGCCTTTTGCTAACAGGAGATTACGGGACCGGTAAATCAACTATAATGCAAATTCTAAATAAATACTTATGGTTTATTGGAGGACGTGATGCCGGGGATTATCCCATTGGAGGATTCAGAATTGATTCCGCCTCTTATGTTGCTACTGGGTTCTCGATGAAAGGACGGGATTATTTGGAACTGTATACTTACAATGGTGGAATCCCTAGGACGATCTGTTTTGATGAATTAGGAAGGGAGCCCGTTCCTTCTAAGCATTTTGGTACGGAGTTGAATGTTATGCAGTATATTCTTCAATGTCGATATGAATTGAGATACGAGTGTAAAACTCATATAACGACCAATCTTTCTATAGAAGAGATTCAGGATCGATATGGTGCATATATCGCTGATCGCATTAATGAAATGTTTAATGTAATCGAATTGAAAGGATCTTCCCGCAGATGAGAATACTCCTAAACATCCTCCTTCTCCTAGGAGTGAACATCTTATTTTACCTGGTGGTGTATGCGATAGCAGACTACCTGATGGATAATATTAATTAAACCTTGCAAGTTCTTGAAGAATTATCAAGGATTTGCGTAAAACAAATTAAATATGAGCACTTTTGTAAAACATTTCAACAAGAAAATACCTCACAGGTGGTATAAGGAAGGAAAGAAGATATTTCAACTAACCCCTGAAGGTATGTTTGATAAAGAATCTCGATATTTTCATTGTGAATATATCGAAAATAACTATAAGAGAGGATGTTACATTATAGGATTTAATCTTTATGATGATATGATCCAAATAACAGAGGATGAGTGGGAGAACGCTTTGAAAAATTGTATAAACCCATATTAAAGACAAAAGAGATATGAAGAAATATAGAGTGTATGACTGTTACGGACACAACGTAGCTGTATTTTTTGAAGAAAAAGATACATCAGACTATTGTAATTGGAAAAACTCTTATAAAGGATGGAAATACTACACGTATGAACCTGCAATTGATTAACGTAAAACAAATTAGAAAGGAACATCTATGCTTAAAACAGACAACTTTTTTGTTCAATTTGAAATAGACAACGTTTTATTCACGGAGACCTTCAGATTAGCTTACCGGACAGAGGAATATAAAAAATATTGGCTTGATGGCATTCTCGACAAATCGCATTGTCATTATCAACAAGCTCAAATGGAAGCTGCAAAGGCTTTGGGTGAGCGTAAGAGATGGATTAAGATAGTTACTCTGTTTAAAACAGTAGAAGGTTAACGTAAAACAAAATAGAAAGGGACATTATGGAAATAATCAAACTAACGAAGAAAGAAGAGGAATGGATTAAAGAGCTGAAGAAGTTAATCCGAAAGAAACCTAAGAATCTCATACTCTTTGCTGACGGTAATTTGAATATATTGAAAGGAAGCAAGGAAAATCCTTCATGTGAAACGGAAGATGGTCGAATAGATAAATATAGAGTTGTAGATTCCATTTTATTTGCTTGTGATGGCGGTGCTTTTTGATTAGCGTAAAACAAAATAGATATGAGCAAATACAGTGAATACCATTACGCCTTTACCTCTACAGTCACCCATCTGCGGGAGATAAACCAAGTTCTTATTCTTTTGAAAAACGCAAAGATCAAACGGGAAGAACCGGTGCCTGATTACGTAGGAAACAAGAAGAACAATATCAATTTAGCTAACAGCATGATTGAGATTGCGAAACAGAGATATGAGGTTGCCATACAATATATAAGCGCTTCAGGGATTATGCCTACTGGCTGGATTCCGTCATTTGAAGAGTTGAAGAATATAGCTGAAACTGCCGAAAATGAAGATACGTAATCCCCTTCCACATTATCGTATGGGATTATCAGGAGAAATAAAATATTAGAGGAACTTAAAACAAATAAAGTATGGATATAGATAAATTTATTAATAGTACTATCAAAAGCTATGAATGTTATCGAAAGAATTGTGACATTATAGCTAAGGAGGCACAAAGATATATCGACTTTGATAAATTCGTTTCTTGCGAATATATCAATGGCGTAGGACTTAGTATATTGGTAACATTACCTGAAACAGATGATTATACTATTCCTGAATGTGTATGTCCTGTAGTAGGGTTCTTTGAATATGCCAAAGGTAAGGACAAACTATCAGTAGATGACATTAAAAAACTATCATTATGAAACAGACATTAGAAGAAGCAGCAAATAGCATCAGCGGTGTACATCCTGATTGGAGTCGATTAGAATGTTTCAGAAAAGGATTTAAAGAAGGCGCTAAATGGCATGCAAAGCAATCCCCGTGGATAAACGTTGAAGAGCGGTTGCCGGAAACAAATGATGGACAATCTTTATATGAGGTCATCGTAGTTACTTCCGATAGAAGATTCTTAGTTGTAATCAATACAGAAGTAGAACATCTTGTTGGGCTTTTGGGAGTCACCCACTGGATGCCAATCCCGTCTTTCGATGAAAGACGGGAAGCCAACAGAGATGTACTAGAACGGATTAAAGAGAAAGGAGATTGAATATGGATAATATATTTACAATTTGCTATTCAGAAGAAGAAGCTAACGAAATTGGACATTTCATAATGCGAAAAGGCTATGAAGGTGTTCAAAATGATAGTTACAGATATTGCCGTGAAGCGATCTGGTGGGCTTTTAACGAAGCTAAAAGACATCATTCGTGTTTCATATATGTTGGCGTTAGAGGTTGTCAAATGATTGTGTCCAGGACTAAAAAGGGGCTTCGCAGGAACGGACTTAAATACATTGAGAAGAAACGAATGTTTTACAACTTATTGAGTAGGTATTAAGTAAATTAAACTTAAACTAAATAAAGGAGAATAGATTATGTATGTAGCAAGAGACAAAGACGGGAGGCTATTTTTATATTTTACCAAACCTTCAAAGATTGGTATATTTGATAGATGGTGTTCAGTTAATTCCCGTCCCAATGATTACTATGAAATAGACTCATCTTTATTTCCCGAAGTAAAATGGGAAGATGAAGAGCCGACAGAAGTTGAATTAGTAAAGAAGGAGAAATAACTATGGTATTTACAACAGCAGCGTTTATTAGACGCAATACACCGGAGCTTTGGAAGAAGTTGGAGGAGTTGGGATATAAAAATTATGGCAACCCTTTTCAAATAACTGATGATAGCAAATTAATTACAACTATTGACGGTGAATATGTTCCTTATAATGTACCACTAGACGATAGTTTTATTGATTGCAGAACTAACGAAGAACTTTTCTTGGCAATAGCCGCATTGAGGGATGATACAAACGAAAATCAATGGTTTGTAGCAGATTCACCGCTTAGCGTTTCTTATGATGATGCTGTGGGTAACGACCATTATTTTACAGAGCCTAAAGGTAGCGTATTCTTTTGGGATATAAATTGGATGCACGCAACAATCATTTCAGGGAATTACCACAAGGCTACCGTAGAAGAGCTAGTCGAACACTTTAAAGAAAAGGAGGAATAACAATGAGTAGAATTAAAATACATGAAGTTGATAAAGATGTATATATGCTATCATCCAACAACAAAGAAAACTTTATGTATGCAAGCGGAGAAGAGTTAAGAAGTTTGTTAGACGAGATACCTTGTTTATTCGAAGAAATTAACAATGATGAAGGTGTTATAAAACTGATGAGAGGAATAATATGTACAGAGCCTTACTTGATGTCTAACCCTGATTTTATAGCAAAGGTGATATGTGATACCGGATTACATAAAAGTGAGCCATTATTATCGGGATTAAAGAGGAAATTTATACTTGCGTCTTGTTGTGGTGATTTTGGCTTAGTAGATACTGATGATCTTTTATCTTTTGCGGAGAAATATGACTGTGCTATAACCAATTCAATGGAGAAGTTTATAAAGAAAATAAATGAGGAGAAGATATGAATCGTACAATAAATTTCAGAGGGAAACGAATAGATAATGGGAAATGGGTCTATGCTAATTTACGTGGTTTGGGTATAGACCTGTTTAATGAGTGCGTAAACGAGGATACTATCGGTCAATTTACTGGCTTATTTGACAAAAACGGAAAAGAAATATATGAAGGGGATATACTCAACAACGGGCAGCGCAATTACTTTGTGTGTTGGAATAGTGAACGGGGCGCTTGGTGGCTAAAGAACAAAGACCTTATATACACTACACCTCTTGGATTTTTATCAATAGAACTATTTGTTGTAGGTAACATCTACGATAACCCAGATTTAATCAAAGAGGAATAATCATGAAGAAAATAATGTTCAATGATAAATTCGGCTTAACCCAAGCCGTATTGGATGGTCGGAAGACTATGACGAGAAGAATTGTAAGTGAAAAACTATTAGATAGATGGACTGATTACGATGATTTTTGCAACAACGTAAGTGTTGAAAATGCACCTACAGAACGTCAATATTACGACGAAAAAGATTTCTTTCTTAATAATGCGCCATATAAACTTGGTGAAGTCGTTGCCATTGCGCAAAGTTATATGGATGTTGACCGATTTCATAGAAAAGGGAAAAATGCGGCTTACTTAGAATACTTGGATTCAATATTGCCTGAACTGAAATTATATCCCGGTTGGGGAAATAAGATGTTTGTGAAAGCCGACCTTATGCCCCACCATATCAAAATTACCGGAATCAAGGTTGAACGCTTACAAGATATTAGCGATGAAGATTGCTTGAAAGAGGGGATTATAAAAGGAAAATGCGGCTCTGAATCCACTCACTTTATGGATGCTTATTATGCACCTAAAGAAAAACAACCATATTGTACGCCTCGTGATGCCTTTGCTGTCCTGATAAACAAAGTTTCCGGCAAAGGCACATGGGAAAGTAATCCGTTTGTATTTGCTTACGAGTTTGTGTTATTTGACTAGTGGAGGAATAGCCATGCCAATAAGCGAAGTATATAATATGGATTGCATGGAATACATGAAAGGTATTCCAGATAAGTTTTTTGATTTAGCGGTAGTTGATCCGCCTTATGGGATTGATGCTGCATTTACTCCATGTTCTCGTATATCAAAATATGGTCAAACAATAACTGCAAATGATAATAAACCTAGCAAAGAGTATTTTGATGAATTGTTTAGAGTAAGTAATAATCAGATAATATTTGGCTATAACCATTTGTCTGATATGCTTCCTAAATGTAAGGAGTTTATATTCTGGTACAAACATCAGCCTGTAGTATCTTATGCCGATGGAGAACTTGCATGGACATCATTTCAGAAGTCTGCAAAATGTTTTGATTTCCCATATTTTGGAAATATTAATGCAGAAAAAAACAGGATGCATCCAATGCAAAAACCGATAAAACTTTATTCTTGGATATTTAAAAATTACGCAAAATATGGATGTAAAATTCTTGACACTCATTTGGGAAGTGGTAGTAGTCGCATAGCTGCCTATAAAATGGGGTTTGATTTCTACGCTACTGAAATAGATAAAGACTATTTTGAAGCACAGGAAGAACGATTCCGTTATGAATGTCACGGAGAAATAAAAACTAATAAAGGTATTCTAGTACAAACAAGCCTATTTGGCGTATAGATTTAGTGTTATGAACCAAGCAGACAGCAACCTACTGGCGGAATGTATGAAGGAAGCCATGAAAGTGGAATTCCTGGACACCAGCGAAGAGATAAAGTTATGGGCTTATTCCCTGTATAATGCGAAAATATGGGGGAGGGGTGTAAAGTAATAAACAGGAAATTATTAACTTTGTGCTACATGTCAAGTGGCATGTAGCTAATCTGACGAAAAGACATGAAGTTATCAGTAAAACAGGAGAATTTTTGTAACTACTATATTGAGTGCGGAAACGCATCCGAGGCTTATCGTCGTGCATATTCTTGCTCTAATATGAAAGATGAATCAATAAATCGTAAGGCTATTGAATTGCTGAATAACGGCAAGATTACGGCAAGGGTAAAAGAACTTCAAGAAGAGCTAAAGAAGAAATCAGACATTACAAAAGAAGAGGTCTTAAATATGCTTAAAAGCTTTATGTATGCTGACATACGTAATTTCCTTACCATAAAAAACGGCAATGTTATTTTCAAAGATAGCGAAGATTGGACTGACGAAATGGCAATGCAAGTCGAAAGCGTGAAACAGGGGAAAGAAGGGATTGAAATAAAGCTGAATGGGCGGACATGGACTATCCAAAGGATATGTAAAATGCTTGGTTTTGATTCTCCGCAAGACGTCAATGTAAACATGATATCTCCTATGACCAAAGAAGAAGCCAAACGAATAATAGAAGACTTATGACAGGGGAAGGATATGATTACATACGGGCGTTTTGCTTATCAGGGACGTTAAACTATACGAGATATTTCTTTAAAGCAAGATTCGGTCGCAAATTTGTAGTAAACGACCATCATGTAAAGATATGCCAGGCTCTTGATGATGTGATTGACGGAAAGATAAAGAAACTGATAATAAACATAGCTCCGAGGTATTCCAAGACAGAATTAGTGGTTAAGAACTTCATATCTTATGGTCTTGCAATAAATCCATCTGCTAAATTTCTTCATTTATCTTATTCGGATGATCTGGCCAATGATAATTCAGAAGAGGTAAGAGATATAGTTAAGTCGGAAGAGTATAAGCGTGTGTTCCCTTATGTAGACATAAAGAAAACAAGTGATGCCAAAAAAAAGTGGTACACAACAGAAGGCGGAGGAATGTACGCTACGGCTGCCGGAGGACAAGTCACAGGTTTTGGTGCTGGCGCTGTTGATGATGAAAACGATCTATCCAAAGCATTAGAAGAGTTTAAACCGTCGTTCAAATTTGCAGGTGCATTGATTATTGATGATCCGGTTAAGCCGGAAGATGCAATATCAGACACTCCAAGAGAAAAGGTAAACCAAAGGTTTGAAACAACTATAAGGAACCGTGTAAACTCACGGAATACCCCTATTATAATCATTATGCAAAGGTTACATGAGCATGATCTTTGCGGATATTTGATGGAAACCGAACCGGGAGAATGGACAGTTTTGTCTCTTCCGGCAATAGTGTATGGGGACGGTAAGGAAAAAGCTTTATGGGAGTTTAAACACACCCTTGAAGAGCTGCACAGGATGCAGAGAGTAAACAGCTATGTATTTGAAACCCAATATATGCAGAATCCAACTCCTATGGAGGGGTTAATGTATGGTAAATTTAAGACTTATGAGACTATTCCAATAACCAATAGAGCAATAAGGAAAAACTATACAGACACAGCCGACACAGGAAGCGACTATTTATGCTCTATCGATTACATCGATACGGAGATAGGGAATTTCATTCTTGATGTCCTTTTTACACAAAAGGAGATGGAATTTACCGAGCCGGAAACAGCTAAGATGCTTACTAAAGACCAAATATCCAAGGCAAATATAGAAAGCAATAATGGAGGAAGGGGATTTGCCAGGAATGTAGAGAAACAAATGCGGATGATTGGCAACCCCAAGACCCAAGTAAGTTGGTTTCATCAGTCAAAAAACAAAGAGGTTCGGATCTTTACCAGGTCTTCCGAGGTGATGAATCTTACTTATTTTCCTGCTGATTGGGAAAGGAGGTGGCCGGAGTTTGCGTCTCAACTGAAAACATACAGGAAGAAGGGGAAAAACGCTCACGATGACGCATGCGACGCTCTTACAGGAACTGTGGAGATGAGAGGTGAGATAGATGTTTTGTACTACAAGAAAGAGGAAATAGGGGTAAATAATCAGATATTTGTTGAAATACACCCCAATATAAACGGATTGTTTATAATGGTTTCTTATTGCGTTGCTGGCGGAAAGATATTCATGATTGACTGCTTGTTCTCCGATTCGTTAATATCTGTTGACCGACTTATTAATAAAACAGACGGGAATGTACAAATGGAGATTCCTGTAGAGATGAAACATTACGCAGACGATTATAGGAAGCTTATCGACCATGATTTGTGGGTAAGAGAAGAATCAACAGACAAGAAAACTATGATTGAATCGTATAAATCGATTATTAAAACTATCCGTTTCCCTGAATCAAATGATTCATTTTCTGCTTTAATCGCCAATATGTCTGATTATGATGGAATTAATAGTTTTGAGGCTATGTATGTATTATCTTGTGTCTGTGCTCGTGTAAAATCTTCGAATATAGTATAATAGCATAAAATAATTATCTATTTTTATTTGGACTAAATAGAAATAATTTCTATATTTGCGGTGAGGATAACAATCCCTTCGTGTGAAGATGCACGGAACCTATAATTTTTATACTATCGGATTTTTCGTTAGTGTTTTTGTCCGTAAAGACCTCTTCATTTCGTAGGGAATGGTTATCTCAAATCAGATAATCATTCTTTTTATGTCTAAAATAGGAAATTGGTTTCAAAAAAAGATTAATATATCTGTTCCCTCCATGAGAGAGACAGTAAAGGCTATTGAAAAGGATTCTAATGGGAATTTCTGGTATCTTACCAATTTCTTCTCACCATCTGGTAAAATCAAAAATGATTATGATCTAACCTTGGATCAGGATAAAGCTGATTCTCTTCTTGTATGTACCCCGTTTTCTACTGTTATAAATAAAGTCGGTTCTCTCTTTGCAAATGGGAGAATATATGTCACAGACAAGGATGGAAACGAGAAAGAGGGGTATAATGATATTAGAGAATTGCTTTCACGTCCTAACCCACTTCAAACAAGAGTTGGATTTTTTAAAGAGATTGAGATGTCTCTTAAGCTTTTCGGATATTGTCCCATTTTCACTGTAAGAGCAACAAAAAAATCATTGCCGATCGCAATGTATGTCATACCTGCGCAGATATTTCACATGGTTTCTTCCGGTAAACTATTCCGCCAGTATGATATAAAGGATATTGTTTCTAGCGTATACTTGGAGTGGAATGGTTTGCAGGAAAAATTGTCCGATGAAGACTACTTTGTAATTTACGATAGCTCTGCAAATGTTAATGGTTCCAATCAGGATATAGAATTCTCTTCGGTTACAGACTCCCTTTCTATGCCAGTTAATAACTGGATTGCAGCAATGACAGCCAGTTATCAGTTAATTGTAAATGGTGGCCCCAAAGGTATTATTTATTCTGACTATACCGATAAGATGGGTAATCAGGCTATGACACCAGGGGAAAAAGAAATCTTGGAATCTAAACTAAAAGAAAAATATGGTATTCTCAATAAATTTCCTATCCTGACATCAAAAATAAAGCTTGGTTGGATTCCTTTGAATTATGATGCGTCCCAGCTTAAACTTCACGAAGAGGATGAACGGTGTAGTAGAAAGATATGTAATGCAATAGGTATTGACTATAGTTTATTTGATGAATCTAAATATGACAACAAAAGCATAGCGGAAAAGTCCGCTTACCAAGGTCTTATTATTCCTGATTCAGAGAAAGTAACGGAGGCTTTGACAGAGGCTATTTGCCCCAAAGGTGTTTTTATAAAGTTGGATTATACTCATATCGATTGCCTTCAACAAGATAAATCGGCCTCTTCTTCTGCATTTCAGAAAATGGCATCTTCTTTAATTCAATTAGTTGAAAAAGGTCAAATAACTCTTGATGAATCCAGGAATGAGCTGGCAAAGTTTATAGATATCGATCCTGATAATCCAAAAGGCGAATTAAAAACTAATAACTCTATTGAAAATGGACAAAACTAATAAATATAGCGGAAGAATGGGGATGCAGTATAAGACATTCTCTATTTATGCAAAAGAAGTAAATTACGACAATGAAAGCCGTACTATCAGCGGCTACGCTGCAGTCTTTGGCAATAAAGATAAAGCCGGTGATGTCTTGATTAAAGGGTGTTTCTCAAAGAGTATTCAAGACAGAGGTCCGGAAAGTTCTGCTAATGATAAAATAATTATGTTATGGATGCATAACATGAATGAGCCTATAGGTCGGATTACAGTATTAAATGAAGATGAAAAAGGACTTTATTTCGAAGCAATAATAGATGAAGTTCCGAGAGGAGAACAGGCCATAAAACAACTCGAATCCGGAACTTTGAACCAGTTCTCAATCGGATATCAGTATGTATGGGAGAATTGCGAATACGATGCGGAAAAAGACGCTTTCATAGTGAAAGAGGTAAAGCTTTATGAAATATCAGTAGTCTCTATCGGTTGCAATGGGGAAACAGAATATTTGGGGCTAAAATCCATAGAGGATGCCGAAAAAGCTTATGAAGAATTAAATACCGAAATATCTGAAGTGTGTTCAGGAATGCCTGCATCCAAACAGCAAAAGATACAAAGAATTATATCAAAAGCAATGTCACTTGCATCATTCAGGCCGGAGATTCGGAAAGAATCTACACCTAAAGGAGAGGAAGCCGACATGCACGGCAATAAGGTAAAATCAATGTTCAAAAATTTAAAATTAAAGTAAGTATGGGAAAAGAAGTGAAAAAGGTTGAGTTTAAGGATTTCCTTGATACTAAAGGATTGTCCGAAGACGAATCTAAGGTTTTTGAAGTGTTTTCCAAGGGGCTGGATGGCTACATGGAGGCTCTTTTCGCCCAGTTTATTAAAGACGAGATTGATTCTAAGTCTATGAAAGAATCAATTGATAATGCGACGAAGTCTATCGAGGATCTGAAGAAAGAAGTCAATGGGTTTGCAGATAGTGAATCTATCAATGAACGCTTGAAATCATTTGAAGAAACAATCGTCCGGATCAAAGCTGCGACCGAAAAAACAAATGGAGGAACATATAAATTAAAATCTATTGAAGATCAATTGCGGGAGCAGCTGAAAGCGTATATTACCGAAAATAATAACGGTTGTTCTACGGTTGATTTGAAATCGGCATGTAAAGCATCTCCCGGTAACAAACTAGAGCTGAATCTTGTTGTAAATACGAAAGATGCTGCAGTTATATCTTCCGGTTCTTTGGCTCCTCATTACGGTGTTGAAATTGACCCGAATTTATCTGTAAATCCAAGGTCTCAAACTGTTATCCGTAATTATGCTAGTGTTTCTGGTACAAATAGTAGATCACTTATTTATGCAGAATATGTAAGTAAGGATGGTGATGCTGCATGGGTTCCTGAAGGGGGATTAAAACCGTTGATGGACGCAACTCTTGCGGAAAAGACTGTTACGGCTGCCAAAGTTGCAATTGCAGCTAAATTCACAGAAGAAACGCTTTCTGATTTCCCAAGCTTTGTGAATGAAGTGCAAACAGAAATGGTGAACAAGCTTGGTATAAAAGAAGAACAGGGGATCTTGTCAGGATCTGGAACGTCTGGTGAAATCAAAGGTGTAGCCGCAGATATGCCGGCCTTCTCTTTGACAAATTTCTATATTGACAGGGCTAATATGTTTGACGCTCTTGTGGCAGCTTATTCGCAAATCGTTTCCACCAGTGAAATGGCTTATCGTCCAAACTTAGTGCTGATGAACCCTCTCGATTATGCTTCAATGCAATTAACGAAAGACGCCAATGGACAGTATTTGCGCCCATTCCGGTACAATGACGAACTAATCCAAGGATTAAGAGTTGAGACTACTACTGCAGTAGCGCAAGGAGATTTCATCATGGGAGATTTCTCTTATTTGAATATCCGTGACTTGTGGGCTCTTTCAATCTCTCTAGGCTGGGAGAACGATGATTTCAGAAAGAATATCGTGACGGTGATTGCCGAAAAGAGACTGATGTGCTACATCAAATCGCAATATAAGACCGCATTTGTTAAGGACAAATTCAATACAGTTATTGAAGGTATCACTAAATCAATTGATTAAAGTATGGGAAAAGAATACAATATGAATTTGACAAAACGCTACAAGGTAACGTTTATCAAAGATGGTACAATGTATAAAAGTGGAGAGGAAGTTATGGTAGGCATGCCTCTTGCCAGCAAGTTTTATGCAGAAGGTAAAATTGAAGCGACTAGCGAATTGGTTAATGATGCCAAGGCTTTAGGATGCGAAGAACTTTTCACCAAACGTAAAAAGACTAATTCATGATTATTGACGGCTCATATTTTACAGGATTGCTAAGTCTCGGTATAATCTGGGATATAGACGATGATTCAATCACAAGAAAAGCAGAACGGGATAATCTCCAATCGTATATCGATTTATACGAGAGAGAGTTCCTCCGAATGGTCTTGGGAAAAAGTATGAGCCGTGAATTCATAGAATATCTTTTATCAGGCAAAAATGATATCGATAAATGGGAAAGGTTGAAAGAAAAGCTTTCCAGTAAAGGGTATAGCCCAATCGCTAATTATGTGTATTTTCACTATGTTAGACGGTGTGGGGTAGTACAAACTCCGGTAGGGACTGTATATGCCTCTGATGATAAAAAGGCGGATCCAAATCCTCTTTTGATTTCTGCTTGGAATAATATGGTGCAGATGAATGAAGATTTGTATGATTTCCTGGAATCAAATAAGGAATATAACGGCTTTGTTTTTAACACAACCATGCTTGAATTCATAAATGGACTGGGAATATGAAATCAATAAATGACATATTCAGAGATATTGTAGATAATACTGCTAAAATATATGGTAGTAATGTTTCCTATATGTTTGGAGATTGGGAATATATTGCCGGTCAGTTAACCGAATGGAGCCAGTCACAAGAGACGAGTAAACTGAAGTTTCCTATAATATGCCTGTATTCCCCGTATATTGAGGATCGTACATCTAAGGTCCCAAACGCCAGTCTTGAGTTTATTATCATGGTAGATACTCGGAAGGGGTATCTTAATGAGGAAAGGGAAAGAGTGTCGTTTGTCAATGTTCTCCGGCCTGTTTATGATGCTTTCATAAAAAGCATACTTGCATCGCCGGATATTGTTAATGAATATAACGGTGTAATTCCTCATTTATACACGGAAAACTACCGATATGGCAGAAAAGGAGTGGAAGCTGACGGTAAACCATTTAGAGATTTCATCGACGCTATTGAGATAAAGAATTTAAATATTAAAATTAAAAATATTAAGTGCTATGGCAATAGATTTTAGAGAATGTGCCGGTGTAGCTCAATTTAATACCGGTACTTCAAAATGTTTGCTTGATCCTGGAAAGGTAAAGGCTATTATCCTGACAATGCACGGGTACAAACTTCCGGAAAATGCAACTGCAGAACTGTTGGAAGCCGCTTGTCACGATGACAGACCTAATCGAATCTTCCCGATCAAAACTATTATTGAATATGCTCCGTCTGGTGGCGAAGCAAACAAGAATGCTACTGGATATGGTCCTACTAAAATTACTTCCTATTCTGCAAAGGATGATGTCTGGACTGTAGACGAATACGATGCAAGTTTGAAAGCGAACCTTATGGCTGCCAAAGGCGTCGCTTTTGATGCGTACTTTGTAGACGATAACAATGTTGTGTACGGCATGAATGATGGAACCGGCATTCTTGCAGGTATTCCTCTTTCTGGTGTGTACCCAGGTGGACAAGACTGGGATTCATCCGGTACGGAAGCCAACCTTACTGTAGGTACGATGTTCAAGGACTACGAAAAATACGTGAAAAATGCCGATTATAAGGTATATAAGTTTGATGTGGTGGAAGCCTTGAAAGGACTTGTATATGTTGAACTCGTAAAACTCGACACTGGAGAAAACAATTATAAACTAAGAGAGCATTTTGGTGGCCTTGATGTTACCTCTTTCTTCGGTGCGGCATTGGCTGAAGGTGCAACAACTTGTTTTGACGGTGGCGTATCTGCTGTTAAATACGAAAATGGAAATCTGGTTATCACGGCAACCGGCACTCCTTCCTTGAAGTCTCCGAAGGTTCTGCAAGAGAATGGTGTTGTCGGCATTGAACAATGGGTATCATGAAAGTCGAGGGAATCAATTTCGTAGACGAAGAAGTGCGGAAAATGAAGAAAAAAGAGTTTATTACTAAACATAAAGTCCTTTTTTCTGACCGGACTGAAGTTGAAAAAGAAAATATCCTCTCTGATATCTACGATAGGATTGTAGGCGTCAGGTCTCCTTTAGAGGATACTATTTAAAGTGGTTTGTTTTCAGGAAGGGGGAGGGCATTTGCCTTCCCTTTTCTCTTATAATTTGCGTATGGCTACAATAAAAGAAGCATTGGATAATGTGACAGCTTTTGTTAATGGGTTTGAAGGAGAGGTCCAAAATACCATGGATTCGAACAAATCTCTTGTTAGGGAATTTGTGACAGAGCAGTTGTATTCAGGTGTAAATGGGAATGATAAACCATTGCGACCGACTTATTTGAATGACCCTTGGTTTGCTACTGATGAAGCCGGGAAGTGGAAGAACAATGCAAAGGGGTATGCTAAGATGAAGAAGAGAATAACAAAACCTACTCCCTCTTTTCAAGGTTATCCGGCTAGGGATATTTATACTCCCAACCTCATTATAACAGGGGAATTCTATGATTCTATACGTGTCTCTTCGTCCTCAAAGGGATTGAAGATAGAAACGAGAGGAAGCGACATAGGACCGGATATAGAAAGGAAGTATGGAAGCGCCATATTGGGAGTAGGAGGGAAGTCCCGTGAATACTTCCTCAAATATGTACTTAACCCGGCTCTCAAAAATTACTTTTCAAAATTTGGCGTATTATGAGTTGTTGGTGTCAAGGTAATAAACGGCTTGCTTCTGTAGAGAAAATGCGGGAAATCGCAAAGAAGGCAGCTAAAATGGATAAATCAGTGTATGTTCTATTCAGAAAGGAGGATGGCAGTATTTGGTATGCAAAAGAGGGAGAAGAATACAAAGGAGTTTTCGTCGAATATATATATCCGTAATGCGAAGAATAGAACAATATTCAGGGTGTGTGGTTAGAAAAACTACGGGGGCTATACAAAAGTCATGGGAAAAATAGAACAATAAAACACCGTCGAGATAAAAATAAAATAATTGTTTGCCAAATAATAAAAACTTGCTATATTTGTAGTGCGATACAGCTTGGGGAAGCGCATATAAGATATTAAGTATTTCCATAGAGTTGGGAATATATAAACGGTGCCGAAAGATCCTCAAGCGTTCGGCACTGTTTTTTTATATTCCTGTGTGTGAAAGGGCACACTACGAAAATTGTATGAATGATATTCAGATTTTCAAAAATGAAGCTTTCGGTGAAGTTCGTGTAGCCGGAACAAGTGAAGAACCATTATTCTGCTTGGCAGATGTTTGTAAAGTACTTGAGTTAGGAAATCCCAGTCAAGTAAAAACAAGACTTTGTGGTGAGGTCATTACTAATGAGGTCATCCCGGACTCTCTTGGTAGACCACAAGAAATGATTTTTATTAATGAAGACGGTTTGTATGATGTAATACTTGATAGTCGTAAGCCACAAGCTAAAACTTTTCGTAAATGGGTAACTAGTGAAATCCTTCCTTCTATCCGGAAGCATGGCATATACGCTACTGATAATGTTATAGACCAAATATTAAACAACCCGGATTTCGGAATCGAGCTTCTCACTAAGCTAAAAGAAGAACGATCGGCACGCATTGAAGCAGAGAAACAAGTAGCAGTACTAACTCATGTCAATAAGACCTATACATGTACGGAGGTTGCGAAAGAGCTAGGGCTTAAATCGGCAATTGAACTTAATAACCGTTTAAAAGAACTTGGCGTACAATACAAAGTTAATCAGACGTGGGTACCATACACTAAATACTCTACGCTTGGTTGGTTTGATATAAAACAAGAGGTTGCTGACAATGGACATATTATCTACCATAGAAAGATTACTGGAATTGGCAGACAGGGTATCATCAATCTGTTGGCATTGTAATTAATCAAAGAAAGGGCAGCCCTAAAGCTACCCTTTCCTGCTGATTGGCGTCAACTAATGTGCCGGTCCGAAAACCCCTGGCAAATCTATTATAATGCTTCTATTTTGGTTTCGTCTTTTAATCCTAAGTATTCATTATCATCTTTTAGCCCTGTAAGCCCAAACGGGGTTTTGCGTTCATGCAGACATTTTTCAGTCAAATCATTAACAAGGCTGATAATATGTATAAGTGTCTCGATTGTACACTTATTGTCATCATACACATAATTATCTGCGTTGAGAATATCCTTAATCAAGTTCAGCAACCCAGATGACAAGCCGAACATGCCGGCATGGTCTAAAATCTCTTTACCGAACTTTGCCAGTTCGCAAACTTGGTCTGCCGTCAGACCTTCAAACTTTTCTCTAATTTCTGAAAATTCCATAGTGATATATTTTTATTAGTGTGATTCGTGTGATTCGTTTAATTTTTCGATATAGTTGTGGCTGTCCGGCATTGAAACGGACTGCTGTAAATGTGTGATGTGTGTTATACTATCTTGGCTAGCTTCCCGTCTGAAGGCTTTCCGCCAAACAGGTGGTTCAGATAAGCCAACCCCTTTTGGGTAACTAGCACTTTGGTTACGACAAACCCTGGATGGTTGTTGCGCTCGATGAACTTCTCCTTCATCTCGAAGTAACCGGCATCAATAAACCGCTGTTTGGGTTCGTTTCGGTTGGCGAAGAATACGCCCGCTTTCCTTAGCTTGTCGAATAGGGTATTTCGCCCAAAGCCTAGCTTTAGGATCTTGGCGGACATTCCTATATCTACCTTGTCGTCGGTGGCGAAGGCTGCGTCGGCAAAGGCTGCCTTTGGTTGGAGTTTGGCGTTTTGCTGTTCCAGTTGTTTCTTCTCCTGCGCTAGCCGTTGCTTTTCCTCTTCCGACGATACTAGGGCTTTCAGGGCTTCGAGGTAGGTTTGGGGAGTTTGAGGTTTGCACTTCTCTAGTTCGAGTTGTTCCCAGCGATCAATAATCTTCTCACGGAGCACTGCGTCGTAACCAGAGGCGAGGATCAAACATCCTTTCTTGGTGAGTTCGAAGCAGGGGAGTTTTCGACCGGTAGAGTCTCTGTATTCACTCAATCCAAAATTGGATGCAGTAACACCTTGTGAGAGTAACTTCCTGATATCACGCATAATATGTGCGTGCTGTTTTCCTGTGAGTTCCGCAATTTCAAGCGAACTCATTCTGTCCGTCTCGTGGATTAACGTCGCCATCAAACTACTATTATTCGTTTGATTTTGATTGGTGATATTGTTGAACATAACAATAAATAAAAAAGGTATATTGCCTTTCCCGCTGTTCAACACATATCACCTATGCTGTGGTTCCATTACAGTTCCACACGGGGGTACAATATACCTCAATATTTTAAAACAAGCATAAAAAATGCTCGCATGATTAATGCAAGCTCCGCTCGCACAGGTGATTTATATATGTTGAACACCGCAAACATACAAACTATTTTTGAAAAAAGCAAGTAAAAGCAACTTTTTTGCGTATGCCATAAAGATATATGTTAATTTTCTTGCATTTATAAAGAGTTGTCAGTTATTTTGTCATATTGTATAACATAAAACACACATACATGAAAAGGGTATTATTTTCATTTTTAGTAATATTTGTTTTTTCGAGTTGTAATAAGTCATATAAGTATGTAGAGATAATAAAAGAGAAGTCTATATTGGGTGAATCTTATGAGCAAAAAGAAAAAGAAGCAAAAAATATAATAGCTAAAAATGATTCTATAGCATACCTAGAAGCTTATAAAAAATTTTGTATATCATTAAAGGTATCAAAAGAAATGAAAGATGCTGGAATGGAATTTGCTAGCATACCAATAAGGTTTTCATTATATGACGATGAGGGGAAAGAAGTTAAAGTTTATGTTGATAATAAGATACTTGATGAGATAGAGAAACAAATAGCTTCTTTGGGTGGTGGTATAAAAGAGATATATCCCAATAATAGTCAAAAGGCACAAAATCCCATTGATTCAATAAAAATAAAAGAGCTTATCCCATTATTCTCTTTTAAAAAAGATGAGTTTGACCCAAGAGGATTAACATGGATAGTGCCGAAATCTGCACCTAAATATACAAACCAGAATAGTCTGTATTGCTATTTTCAAAAAGACGTTGATGGGGTATCAAATTTTAGGATTAGGATACAATATTATTCAGAGGATTGGTTGTTTATCCGTAAATATCAATTTTCTATTGATGGGAAAGCCTATGAATTTATACCCAATAATGTTGAAACCGATCATGATTCTAATATATGGGAATGGTGTGATGAAAAATTAACAACCAATACTCTTGAGATAATAAAAGCTCTATCTATTTCTAAAAAGGCAAAAATAAAATTTGTAGGGAGACAATATCACGACATAAGAACCATTACTAAAAAAGAGATAGAAGGGATAAAAGACGCATTAGACTTATATGTTGCAATGGGTGGAGTTTTGTAAAATTAAAATATATAACTAAAAAGTAATCATGAAAAACGTTTTATTTATACTATTGTCTTTATTATTCATCTCTTGCTCAAAAGACGATGATAAACTTGATCCTTCCCAATTCATTGGTGATTATGAATTAAAGAGCTGTTTTACTGATACAGACTTTTATTCAGATGCAGAAGGAGGATGCGAAATATTCAAGGTCGGTAATACCATAAGAATAAGTTTATATGTTGATAAAAACAGCAATGAGAATGTTTCTTTTGACGGTTACTTTGACGGAGACCAGGTGTTAACTTCGGATGAAGAAAACTTCGGTAGAATTTGGGAAGCGTCATTGGGGATATATATAGATCAAGTCGATGGAACTAGATACGAGTTTTGGAAGTCCTCATATATAAATTCAGGCGGTTCTTCCTCTTCTGGTAGATGCCAAGCTATAACACAAAAAGGTACCCAATGTAAGCGCAAGGCTAGCAAGGGTAGTATATATTGTTGGCAGCATAAAAAATAATCATTAATCATATTTCCATCTCCTAACTCATTCCCGCCCTTCGCAAGAGGGGCGGTTTTTGTTTCTAATTACTTCTCTTTTCCTTCTTTCTTAACTCATTTCTAGCTAAAAATGTTAAATAATCAATGTAGTAACAAATTTGTTACTGTTTTATTTGCTGAATAGTAACAAAAACGTTACCTTTGTATTGAATTTAAAAGCTCATTGAAATTATGAAAGTATCAGAGTTAGTAAGGATGCTAACGAAGGCCGGCTGTTTTATTCATCGTCATGGTGCTAATCATGATATATGGTATAGTCCGATAACCAAACAGACTTTTCCAGTACCAAGACATGAAAGTCAAGAAATGAGAGACGGCACATTAAAGAGCATTAAGAAGATGGCGGGGATTTAATCCCTGCTACTTTCTTACTAAATTGAGAAAACACATTTCAATGGCTTTTAAATTTCAAATCAAAAACAAAGAGTTATGAAAATACTTGCTATTATTGAAAAGGGAACAGATGGTTTATATTCCATCTATTCGGATGATATGCTGCTTAATCACGGATTGGGCGGATATGGTTCAAGTGTGGAAGAGGCAAAAGCTGATTTCATGGAAAGTATTAAAGAGGCAAAGGAAATGATTGCAGAAGAAGGTAATGTTCTTCCTGATGAAGTGGGGCATATAGATGTAACTTTTAAATATGATCTTCAATCTTTCTTTAATTACTTTGATTGGATTAATGTGAGTCAGTTTGCTAAAAAGGCAGGAATCAATGAGTCTAAAATGCGACAATACAAAAACGGGCTTGCATTTGCTGGAGAATCAACTACAAAGAAGATTCTCGATACCATAAAGAATATCGGAGCGGAGTTACAATCTGCTACTTTATAAATTCAGAGCTTTTAAATTCAAATTACCGCCCATCTTTTGATGGGCGTTTTTGTTTCTAAAGAGTTAAAACCGTTAAAAACCAATAACAGACATAGTTAATTATTCAATCAATCAATCAATCTTGATTTGTATTATTTATATTTGCACCATCGAAGTAGCGCATCAAAGTAACGTAACTATAATACGTTACGAACAAAGATATAACTAATTCTGTTAGTGATACTATAGGTGCTACTTATAGAGAGTTTATTCTAATTCATTTGAAATGGGAAATATAAAGTTAAAATCGAAAAAGACTAGTTTTCTAAAAAGAGACTCTTCTACTGATGTTAGAAAAAACAAATCTAACATTAAGTTTGTATTGACTGACGTTTCCAAACAAGAACTTGAGAAGAGAAGAATCCCTGTATATTCTTTTGTTATTTGAAATATAATCTATAGAGAGTAATCCGTAAAACATAAATTAAACCAAGAAACTAATGGGAAGTGAACTTAAAAGAGGAGTATGTAAAAAGACTCTGAAAAAAAAGAGAACTCGCATATTAAAAACTAAAGGCGAGAGGCTTGGTTGGGAACCATTAGATAATGAAAAAGAGGTTCCCTTGAGAACTATTGTCGGAGAAGGGAGTGTAGTAAGTACCTCATGTTGTTTTGTATCTATTAATAGAAGAGTAATTTTATAATGCTTGATAAAATATCTCCGTACAAATACTATTTTATACAAAAAGCGTCACCGTTAAAGGGAGACGCTTTTGATTTTTCATACATATATAAGTTCTATACAGATAGAACAGATAAATATCAACGTTTAAAATATATTGTAAGGGTAGAAGCACATGATTCTGTTTTTGCCCTGAAATTTTATGCTGCAAGAGACCGAAAGTTAGATAAAAAGTATAATCGTATTCTTCAAGCTCACGGATATACTAATTCTTTAAGAATATTTGTAACATGCGCCTATTTGGTTCCAGAAATTCTAAGAAAGCATCCTAATGCATCGTTTGCCATAAACGGAGCAAGGAGTATTGATATATATGCTCGTAAAACAGAAGGAAAAGACAACAACCAAAGATTTAGGATTTACAAAGTTATATCAAATATGTTATTTACTAGAGATAGGTTTGAGCATTACGAGTTTAAGGAAATCAGTTCTTATTTGATGGTAAATAGAATATGTGGAGATGTTAATGCAGAAAAAGATCGAATCAAAGAAATGTTCTTGGATAGATATGAATTTAATTTATAGAAGCGGAGTAACCTCCGCTTTTCTTTTGCCGTTTTATCTTATCTTTATTGATTCTAAATAGCTTGTAAAATTCGCCAATTCTTTTTATATTTGTGCGGAAACTGTGTCAAGTGGCATGGTACTTAATTCGCACGTTATATGGCTAATGAATTAAAAATTACCGATGTAGTCGATCAGGGCGTTTTCGACGATCTAAAGAAGCTAAAAACAGAATTCAATGAAAACTATGCCGCCTATAAGCAATTTATAGAGCTATTGGCAAGTGGGATGAAAACCAGTCCTAAAAATTATCAAGAACTTTCCGATAAATCCAATGCGTATAATAAGACTTTAAACGATCTTATTACTACTCAAAACAAGTTGGCGTCTATTCAGGAAAGACAGAACAAACTACTGGAAGACTATGGCAACAAGGTAACCAAATTGCTTACGTTAAATACGTTACCGAAGCAATTTGATGATATGGGAAAGTCCATAAACAAATTGATTGGTTATTTGGATGGGCTTTCTTCTAAATTTCAAAGTACCTCCAGTGCACAAAATTCAGCCTCACAATCTAATCAATCTTATGCGCAATCTACAAATCAGCTGAATCAAGCAATAAGCCTCACGTCTAAACAATACGCTGAAATCATTAATAATGTAATGGCGTATGACCAACACGCAGGAGAATTAAATAGAAAGCTTACAGAGAATAAGATCAACCTAAAAGATGTAAGGAAAGAATTAGAGATATTGTCTAAAGAGTTCCAGCGTGGTGGAATGAGCCGTGATGCTTATATCGCTAAAGTAGACATATTAACACGAAAAGAGCAAGAATTAAATGCTCAAAATAAACAATATTCAGCACTTCTTAGAAATCATGCAGCCGTAGTTATTTCGTCAGCTGGTAGTTATAATGAAATGAGTGCGGCTGTATTACAATTAGAGAAAAGATTTAAAGATCTTTCTCCTGCATTAAGAAGTAATGATATTGGAAAAGGTTTGCTAAATCAGATTTCAACACTAAAAAATGAGCTTAAGTCAATTGATGCTCAAATGGGTAACTACCAAAGAAATGTAGGTAATTATGCGTCTCATTGGAATGGATTAAACGTCTCTGTCCAGCAAGTTGCACGTGAATTGCCATCTTTGGCTGTCGGATGGAATACTTTCTTTCTTGCAATATCCAACAACTTGCCGATGCTTGCTGATGAATTGAAGAAGGCAAGAATTGAGTATCAGGCAATGCAGGAAGCCGGACAAAAAGGTATTCCTGTATGGAAGCAGCTTACAAAATCTATTCTTAGTTGGCAAACAGCTTTGGTAGTAGGTATTACTTTGCTTTCTGTATATGGGAAAGATATAATGGACTGGGTAGCTAGCTTATTTAAAGGTAAGGGGGCAATAGATGATATTGTTTCTGCTGAAAGAATGTGGGTAGATGCGATAAAAGAAGGAAGAACTTCTTCCATCAAAGAGAGAAGAGAGCTAGAATTATTATATAAAGCAACCCAAGATACATCACGTTCAATGCAAGAAAGAAATGCAGCTGTTGATGAGTTGCAGAGGAAATTTCCTGAATATTTCGAAAATATAAGCAATGAAGATTTTTTAGCCGGTAAGGCTGCTGATTCCTATAACAGATTAGCTGGGCAAATCTTGAAAACTGCACAAGCAAGAGCTATACAGGATAAGCTAGTAGAAAGGTCTAAAGAACAGTTGGAATACGAAGATCAATTAAACAACTTATTTTACGAACGTAGTGTTTTGAATAATAAAATACGGGATGCAGAAAGAAGATTGACTAAAGGCCCAGCTGCTGCAACTAATGCAGCTAGAGATATTTATGATTTAAGGAAAGAAGCTGCTGATTTGGATGAAAAAATATCTGAAATGCAAAGTAAATTGAGAGAAAATGAACGACAAACTATAAAACTTGAAAATAAACTAAATATAGACGATTTATTAAACCCCTTAGGGAAAACAGAAGGTAAAGATAAAAAATCGGCTGATGAACAAGCTAAATACCAAGAAGACATCGCTAAACGCCTTTCCGATACCCGTATTTCCCTTATAGATGACGAGTATGAAAAAGAAAGAGCGTTGGCGCAAAAGAAGTATGAGGAAAATATAGCATCCATCAAAGGTAATTCAGAGGAAGAAAATAAGTTAAGGGCTAATTATGAAGAAATACTTCGAAATGAGTTGCTGGCTATTGACAAAAAATACCTGGATAAAATAGACGAAGAAGAAAGGAAGAGGGTAGAAGATTCTGTTAAGTATCAATTGGAGGAGAAGCAACGAGAATATGCAACATTAGCTATTGTATCTTCCCAAAACATGCAAAAAGAGATTGATGATGAATTAGAACGATATAGGCAGGGAATCATTTCTAAAGAACAATACGAAAAAAACAAAGCTGAAATAACTCAAAAATACGCTCTTCAAGAAGCTCAAAGAGCGATTGATCTCCTCAAAGAGCAAATAGAGATTTCCGGTTTGTCTGATGAGGAAAAGTTTAAAATAAAAGAAGCTCTAGCGAAAGCTGAAATAAAATTAGCTAATGAAGTACGTGACGCTAAGAAAAAAGCCAGAGATGAAGAAACAGAAGATGAAAAGAAGTATTGGGTAGAGTTGGAGGCTTCATTACAGCATTTGGAATATGTCAGCAATAATGCTGTAGATGGATTAGGTACTTTGTTTAGTGGTTTAATGAGCCTAATTACAAAAGTTGTCCGTGATGGTAAACTAGAAATTGAAGATTTATTAGGTAGTATCAGTGCAATATCGGAGGGGCTAACTTCTATCATGGTTGGAATGTACGACCAACAAATAGAGAAGATAGAAGAACAACAGGAAAAGAACGAGGAAGCCGGAGAAGAAGAGATAGAACGTATAGGAAAGCTGGCAGAAGATGGGGCTATCTCTACGGAGGAAGCGGAAGCAAGAAAGAGAGCGGCAGAAGATAGGACTGCACAAAAAAACAAAGAACTGGAAAAGCAAAAAGCCGAATTGGAGCAAAGGCAGGCCAAGTGGCAAAAGGCTAACTCTATTGTTCAAACCACTATTGCCACCTCTCTAGCAATAATGCAAGCCTTTGCGCAGGCCGGACCTATTGCAGGTGCTGTTCTTGCAGCTGTTATAGCTGCCATGGGAGCCGCCCAAATTGCAATTATTGCCGCTCAACCTGTACCCAAATACGCAAAGGGAACCAAAGACCATCCCGGAGGATTGGCTATTGTCGGTGATGGAGGCAGACAGGAAGTGATTGAAACAGATAACGGAGCTTATATCACTCCATCTGTCCCCACATTGGTAGATATTCCAAAGAGAGCAAGAGTTATCCCTAATTTGGTTGATTATCGCAAGATGTCTTTGCATTCTGACGCTTTGATGCTGGATAGGCAAAGGAGAAGTAACGACGGTGATCCGGTGATTGTTAACATTAATAACGATTATACGAGATTGGAACGGAAATTTGATGATTTGTACGGAGAAAGTCGAAAGACCAACCGAACATTGAGAAAAATATCAAGAGCGTCTGATATGCGTTCGATTTTAAGAAGACTGTAATAACCAAGAATAAGTGATATGGAAAAGATTACATTAAAGGTGGAATTAGAAAGAGATGATATATCTTGTATATTTAATCTTTCGGGAAATAAGCTGTCTGAAGCATTGTGGGATAAAATGAAAGGCAAGGATTGCGTCGTACACGATGAAGATCTGGGAGAAAAATCTGTAGCCTTAAAAATGCTGTTTAGTTCTATTGTTATAGAAAAATTATTAAAAAAAGAATGTCCAAATATAAAAACAAACAGTTCAAATCTGGCTTCTAGTAAAGGTGGTTTTGCTGAAAGAATAAAGGCTATGGAACAAGAAAGAGAAGGTATGAGAAAGAGGCTATGCCCACCCGATCTAACTAATGATGAACCAATTGTTTATTAACATAACATAATCAACGTGTGAAGGAGAACGTAAAAACTATGCTATACACCGACCTGGACAAAATCCCCCTAGATACATTCATAGATGTATTTACCGGAGATAAAAGCAAGCTTATTATCGAAGGGGAACACTCTGAAGAAGAACTTTCTGAACAATCGGAAAAGCTTATCACCGAATACATGGAAATAATCGGAGGAGCTTCTTTTCTATCAGAAATGTCCCAAAGAAACAATATCATCAACCTTCACATAAAAATTGAGTGCATGAAAGGAGTTGAGATCATGATTAAAAACAAGGATTGGGCGGACGCAGCGCATATTCTTTCAGAGTTTGGATTCTCTTATTTCCCTTCCGAACACGATAAGATACGCAAGAAAGCGGCTTCCATCCTTTCTATGAGTAAATATATGCTTGAGCGGATAAATGCCAAGGAAAAGCCGGAAAGTGCCTCAAAAATGGATAAAAACTACTTTGTCTGTGAACGTGTAGCCGTTATGTCTCATTACGGGATGCAGATCCGGAAGAATGAGATCAGCGCAAAGGAATACGCCTTCATGGTAAAGCGTATGTGTGAAGATGTAAAGTCTATGAGTAAATCAATAAAACGTAAATAGATATGTATTTCAGATGCCAGATATTGATAAACGGAATATCCTACGAAGCAACCGACGATCTCAAAAATTGGGATGATTTTGAATTGGCTTACAAAAGAAGTAGTTACGATGGGGTTATCCGGTCTTTTAGTACACAATTTGAATTTGTCAATCGTTCCTATGACCTTTTGAAGGAGGAGTTTTATAAAAACTACCTTTCCTCTAAAGCCGGTATTGTTTTTTATAAAAGAAACAATAGTTGGAACTGGGACGAAGTTTTCAGGTGTGCACTGGATTTCTCTACTTATTCGGAAGATGGTTCTGTAGTTTCTATTAATGCTATTGATAATACTCTAGCCGCTATTATTAAGGCGAAGAAGAGCATTCAATATGAATATCTAGTAGCTGATCTTCAGACTAGCAATCTAAAGTATGATGGTCTTAAATTTCAGTATGAAGGCAAATATACATTAGGAGGATTATCTTACGAATCGGATGGAGTAGCATACATAAATATTCAAAAGACTTTTGCTTCCACAAGCAGTCCTTACCATTACTCGATACCTTTATACAAACTAGAAAATAGTGAACTCCCAAAATTGGATTCTCCATTGCGTTTTGACGACGTATCTTTCACAGAACTATCGAATTTAAATGAATGTTCTCCATTTATAGAAGCCCTATCTGACATTTACGTTGATATTAATTTTAGGACTGATTACTACGTAACAACATACGCTGGAGGAATTGAAAAAATATTTCTATTGATATTTAAAAAAGATTCTGCAGGAAGCGCTACAGAGATTAAATCTTATGAGAGTGATGGATTTTATAAATATATAAATGACGTCATATCCAATGTTTATTTAGCAAAGGGAGAATCTCTAATTTTTGCAATACGTATATATTTCAGTAGGGATGTTGGTAATAATATCGATATCGTTTTCCCTAATTTTTCATTCAGTATAAATTTTAAATCTAGGATAAACTCTATTGATGTTAACGTAATTTCTCCCAACACCATCCTTTCCAAGCTATTGGATAGCATGACAGAAAACACGATAGACCACGAAGGGGTTATTGATGTAACACTTCCATCATCTGGAGGAATTACTCCAATTGAGTTTAACCGACTATTAGAGAGGACGTATATCATGGCTGCTGAAAGTGCCCGTGGACTTCCTAAAGCTAAAATATACACCTCTTACAAGAAGTTTTGCGAATGGATGGAGGCGGAATTTGGCTATGTGCCGGTTATAAATGAAAACACCGTAACATTTATGCACCGTGATAAGCTGTTTAGTTCAACGGTAGTTAAGGACTTGGGAACAGAAATAAACGACTATGAATTTTCTGTGAACGATTCTTTAATCTATTCCTCTGTGAAAGTTGGGTATGACAAGCAAGATTACGATTCAATTAATGGGCGTGACGAGTTCCGCTTTACCAATGAATTTAGCACAGGCTTAAAACTAACTGACAATACACTTTCTTTGATAAGCCCGTACCGTGCCGATGCTTACGGGATAGAGTTTCTGGTACAGAAGAGGGGAGAGGATACAACGGATAACGATAGTGACAATGATGTTTTCTTCGTAGAGTGTGATGATTCCGTACCGGTAGACCAGCCTTTGCCCTTATACAGACCATATACTGAAGACCAACTTTCCGGTCTGCTAAGTCCGGACACAATGTTTAACCTCAATTACTCCCCACGCTTCATGTTGGAAGCCAATAAGAAATATATTGGAGCATGTACTAACCTTCTTAAATTCGCATCTTCCGATGGAAATAGTGATGTTTCTATAGCCGGAGTAAAGGAAACGGATGATTTCTCAATCCCTGAAAGATTATTTACGGTATCAGAGGTAGAAATAGAGACAAGTGATATTGGTGTTCCTAATGATTTGGCAGGTTTAATATCATTTGAGAACAAAGGTGAAACTATAACTGGGTATATTAAGCAATTAAAAATAAATATTGGTAAAGAACAGGCGACCAGCTATAGCCTAATTGTGAAAAATGTAGAAACATAAGGTAAAAGAAGGAGCTAAATGTGGCATTATCTTTTATCAATTAATTTTTTGTGATTATTATAATAATTACTATATTTGCGATGAAGTGTCATGCGGCACCTTACCCATTTAAGAACGAAAAGACTGTATGATTAAAATCGGTGACATATGTCCATTGTTCTTTGATCCTATAAAGAACAAATTTCAGCAAGATGTAGACTATATCCAGCGTTTCCACGCAAATGACAGCATCTTGATACAAATCTTTTCAAATGACCCTTCCCATACTGTAAGAGCTTACCTTCATGATTTAATATCTAAGGTACAGACTAGTATTTATCTACTGGAATATGAAATTAATGATAGTACAAAAATGTACTATTATAATATTACGGGTCTGTCAGACTCCGTATATGAAATAGAAGTAGCAGACGCTTCTGGAGATTTTCGAGTTTTGAGTGAGCCGTTTGCGGTTTGCTCTGACAGCCTTTTACTCGAAGAAACATCACTTATTTCGTATTCCCATAAAGATAATAATTCTCCATTTGATAATATTTTTTGGATTGATGATGAACAGCAGATATTCAATTTTAGACTAGAAGCCGGATTTAAACCTGCAGGATATTCCCCACAGGTTGAAAATGAACAATTCCGAAACCAAAAGCAGGAAATTATAGAACTATATTCTATTCCATACGACACGTTTTCTTTAACATGTGGAAACGCATCAGGGATTCCGTACTGGTTTGCGCAGTTTATCAATAAAATCCTATGTGTCTCTGATTTCAAGGTTAATGGAAGGGGATATGTGCGCTCCGGAAATTCCACTCCAGAAATATCTCCTATTTCAGAAGATGGTCAGATGTTTTCCATGTCAATCGCATTAGAGCCAGTTATAAATGATATAACAGGAATAGGGGGAATACCAGGGCGGGCTTCTGCTATAAATTTAGTTGGATTCAATGTAGACAATCCTAAAAATGGTGAGATGCTTCAATATGATGAAGCTAAAGTCGCTTTTATTAATACTAACAAGATTGAGGTATAATGAAGAAGCATATATCCAAAATATTATGGCATGGTAGTGATGTAGATGAGAAAGGTGCTCCTATTTATCCCCCTGCAGTTGTAGATAATCCATCTTCAGAGGAAGATCATTCTCTTGAAGGATTAAACAGGGGAGAGGTGTACATACATGATGAGGATTCTTCGCCAAGAATTGTTATTCAAACCAATAAAGGAAATGTAAAAGAAATAGGAGGTTCTTCTTCATTAAGCAAAGACCTCATAGTAACTTCTCCACAAGTGGGTTTTGTCAAGCCGGGGAAAACTCTTCATAGAGGTATGTCTTATGAAGAAATCTTTATTTCAATATTTAGTGGTATAAATAATGCTTCTTTGACAGGACGTATCTCTACTCCAAATGACGTTGAATTTGGGACAGCCAAAGGAGTAATTACTTATACTTCAAATAGAGGAAGTCAAGGGAAAATAACAAAGGCTTATTATGACGGAAACGAAGAAAACAAAATAGAGTTCTCTCCTGAATCTAATGGAATTCAGACAGCTACAAGAACATTAATCGGGCAGTATACTAAAAATGAGACATATACAGCGACGGTTGTATACGCAGCAAGTGAAGATGGGACTATACCAGGAATAACTTTAACGGATAGAATTAGCGTAAATGTTCATCGCAAATGGTTTGCAGGAATATGTAATTCAATTCCTACATCATCTGCCGAAGTGCGTTCCTTGCCATCTAACGGGCTTTATAATGGGAGCGGAACTTACAAATTCTCTGTTGAGAAGTGGAAGATGGTTGCTGTATGTATTCCAGATGATGTGATAAAGGAATTGACATTAACCGCTTACCCAGGGAACTTCATAGAAGATACAGGTATTACTACCGGTCCAGTGGATATTTCCGTAGAAGGAGCCAATGGAAGTGCCGCTATTAATTATAAAATGTGGATCGTTCAAACACCGGGATTGAATGATGCTGATACGTTTACTTTTAAAACAGCATAACGACTATGGTAAAAATAAACGGAAGTAGTTTTGCATTACAATATAAAAGAACAACAGGAAGACCTATTGATTCTACTGCAACTTTCAAAACTTTGGAGGATGCTACATCTTACGCTCGTAATACAGATGCTGAAGAATATTTTCCTTATCCGGGACAGATTATTTCCGTAGAAGTAGACGGAGGAATATATAAATTACTGATAGATACTGAAATTCCAGACACGGATGGAAGAAAGCATTATAAACTATCTCCTATAAATACAGGAGAAGAGTCTGACGGTAAATATATCAGTAAAATAAAAAACGATGAAGCTAAAGGAAATATAACTTTCCTTGCTGGTATTGACGTTAAAACAAAGGCTGTTATTCAAAAAATAATAGCTGAATATGCAACTTTCTCCAAAGAAATTTCATCTGAAGAATATGTTCAGAACTTACTTGGCTGGCTGATAACGCCAGCCGGTGATATAGATGCGAAGTCGTTGCGCCTACGTGATTTCCTTGAAGTGCCGGAATTGCGATATAACCGGGTATCAGTTATCATGGGTGAGGAATGGAACGCACCCGGAGGCGGTATAATCGAATCAGTGGACGAAGAGAACAGCATCGTTTACCTGAAGCTTGAACCGGGCGAGGTTGCAGCTGTTGAAGTGGATGATATTTGCAAGGCTAACTTTAACAATGACACAGGCTTTCAGACAACCTATTTCCGGATCACCGAAAAGCTGGATAATGGTTCTTTTAAATACGTTCTCCGCAGCGGATATACTTACCATCCTCAAAGGGCTATGCACTTTGTTTGCTACGGTAACTTCACCAATGCGGAACGCCAGAAGTCGAGCTATTCCACGCAGAATTATATCCGTTTCCTTAAAGGTGTAAACAACTGGGAGATCACAAAGGATATGATTGCCATGCAGTTGGGAGACCTGTCTAACCTGAAACTGTTTGGAATAGATATGACCGGGTATAGTGCATATCTTAACAGAATCTACATGACCGGTACGATCAAACAGATTTCAAACGATGGTGTGACGGAAGTACCGGTTCCGGCTTTCAAAGGTGAATGGAAAGCGGGGATGTATTGGTATTACGACGAAGTAACCCACAACGGAAGCACATGGATTTGCATTGAATCTACGACTACGCAGGAACCGTCAGATTCTTCTACTGACTGGTTGAAGGTTATTTCTAAAGGGGAAGATGGAACTTCAGGAAAAGGAGTAAAAAGTATCGTAGAGCAATATTATTTATCCACTTCTCAAACGTCACTAACAGGGGGAAGTTGGAGTACGACACCCCCAACTTGGGAGAAAGGCAAATATATCTGGACACGTTCGGTTATTACTTATACTGACGATTCAACGACTACTACTGATCCAATTAGCGTAACCGGTGGAGCTGGTGAGAATGGGCTTGGTGTTAAATCGGTTGATGTCTTTTATTATCTTTCCTCCTCTTCTAGCGAGTTAATCGGTGGAGAATGGAGTACTATTGCTCCCACTTGGGTTAATGGCAAGTATATGTGGAGTAAGACAAAAACTACATATACAGACGACACCTTTGTAGAAAGTAATCCTGTTTGTATTACAGGGGGAAAAGGCGAAGATGGAAAAGACGGTAAAGGCGTACAGAGCGTTGATGTCCTTTATTACCTATCCAGTTCTTCAACCTCCCTTTCCGGTGGTTCATGGTCTACAAACTCACCAACTTGGGTAGATGGGAAATACATTTGGAGCAAAACTAAAGTGGTATATACAGATGGTTCGTCTATTGAAACCAATCCCGCTTGTATCACCGGAGGTAAGGGTAGTACAGGGGATAATGGTAGGGGAATATTAAGCATTGTCGAAGAGTATTATCTGTCTACTTCTTCTAATTCTTTGGTTGGTGGTTCTTGGAGCACAACGCCTCCGGCATGGGAAAATGGGAAATATATTTGGACTAGATCAGTAATAACATATACAGACAGCACATCAACAACCACTAACCCTATCTGCTCTACCGGTTCCACGGGTGAAACTGGGATCGGAGTCAAGAGTGTTGCCGAACAATATTACCTGTCTACATCATACAGCACGCCTACCGGTGGATCGTGGCAGACTTCTGTTCCGGCATGGCAGGATGGCAAATACATCTGGACACGTGTAGTTATCACCTACACTAACAATACATATACAGAGACAGATCCGGTATGTGTAACAGGTGGAAAGGGACCAAGCGGAAACGATGGCGTAGGGATAAGTGCCGTTGATGTTTTGTTTTACCTGTCAACCTCTTCTTCATCATTGGAAGGCGGAGCATGGTCTACCACGTCTCCAGCATGGGAGGATGGTAAGTACCTATGGACTAAAACAAAGGTAACTTATACGAATGGTTCGACATGGGAAAGCGATCCGGCTTGCATCACTGGAAGCCAAGGAAAAACAGGGTTACCCGGTGCAATGCTCCGTCCCCGTGGAGTATGGAAAGAAAACACCGAGTATTATAACAATGAGACATTCATAGATACAGTAATCTATGACGGTCAGAACAAACTTTGTAAGATCACGCATACGTCTACAACTTCTTTTGACTCAACAAAGTGGGAAGAGTTCAGCGAGTTCGAGAACATAGCAACAAACGTCCTTCTTGCTCAAAATGCGACGATTGATGTTTTAGGTTCTTCTGGGATATTCGTGGGGAACCTTGAGAAAACAGAGGGCTGGATGATTACGGGGGGAGCTATCAAGCATAATGTAACAACCGTTGAATTGACAAAAGGAGGTCAAATAGCCCTACCTGAAACCGGTGGAATGACCGTAGGCGGAAAGACTTTCATAGAAGCCGGCAAGATAAAGACGGAGTTTATTGATGTTGATACTTTGGAAGTAAAAAAATTAAAGGGGGCAACGGGAACCTTTAAGGAATTGCAAGCTGTTGATAATGAAGGTAACATACAAGGTAAGATTTCTTTTAACTCTGATGGGTCTGGAGGTAATGTTTCATCTTCGCTTAATATTGATTTTTCAAAAACTTGGATTTCTGGTGATTTGTATCAACAGGGCTACAATGAAACCGAAAAGCGTTCTTGGAGATTTTACGCTTCTGACATCTGGTGTCGTGGCGAATTCGGGCATTACAAGATGACTAAAATAACAGTTTCTGCTAACTACAGTGCTAATTTTTATGTGCATGTATATGGATATGGCACTGATACTTCAGAACATAAATATCCTGAATCAGGTCGACCAATTGACTGTGTTGTTATGGAAGGTAGCGGGGATAGCGTACTACGAATATGCGAATCCGCAATGTATAAAGAAATTACAGTTGTTAATAACTCAAATTATCCCAAAAGGGTAATATACAACCATCCTAATTCTCAAACTTATAGTATTGAAGCTTGGGGATTTAAAACTTTTATCACAGCAGAAATTCAAACAAGTGTTGCTCCATATATTGTGAATAATTTATTTCTTCCAAAATAATTATGAAAATAGACTTTCGAAAAATAGAATTAACCGATCTCGAAGGGAACAAGAGTACCGTCGATGTATCTAAAGCATTCGGAAATGCGATTTATCAAAATACAGGTGATCTTGGAGAATTTAATCTTGCTCAAGATATATACGGGAAAGGAGAAGTTGATATATCTCCTGAACAAGCTAAATCTCTAAAAAAGTATACGCAGTTATTTACTCGTGTCATTGATCGAATAGCTGTCAGCAATGCTCTATCACAAGAAGAATAAATATATAAACTATAAACAGATAAAGCTATGATTCTACTAGTATTAATGTCGTTCATCCTCATTGCCGGTTACGTTTTTGCAATGATAAAGAAAATGAAGGAAATCCCGTATTCTATCAGTGATACCTACTATGCCCTGACGCATAAGTTCTGGTTCGGTTTGTGCATGATCGGCTCCGGTGCATTGCTTCTCCCGGCAGCATTTGAAGCAAGTACGGAAAACAGCCAGTTTCTCGTATTTCTTTCGGTTGTCGGGATGATTGTATTGGGTGTATCTCCCAATTTCAAAGGAAGCCAGAAAACCGCCCATTGTATCGGTGCTGCCATGTCGTTGATCTTCTCCCAGATATGGGTAGGTTGCAATAGTTGGTATTGGCTGTTATTATGGGCTGGATTCATTGCGTACATGGTTATCTCCATGAAGAAGCACTGGACAGGCAATTTCATCTCTGACTTTATAAAGAGAAAGCCTATGTTCTGGATAGAGGTAATTTCGTTGTTAACCGTTTATCTAACTTGTTTGGTGTAATATGGAACAAATCAGTCAGATAATAACAGTGGTAGGCGGTATAGTAGCAACTATCCTGCTTCCCCTCATTGGAGCCTTCCAGTTCTACGATTCGAAGAAGAGAAAAGAAGCCGCTGCCGCTAAGAAGGCGGAGGCGGAGAATATAACCCAGTATGCAGCCGAGTGGAAAGAATTGTACGAGAAGAAAGAAGCCAAAGTTCATGAACTGGATACCAAGATCGACCAACTTTATGTTGAGAAGAATGAAGATCGTGAGCGTATCCGGGATTTACAAGCTAGAAACGCAAAACTGGAACTTGAAAATCAGGCATTGAATTTTAAGAAATGTGAGGTACGGGGATGTAAAGACCGTCAGCCACCAAGTGATTATTAATAAAAAGAATATGAATTTAATATGCAGATTATTCGGACATTCATATAGATGGTGTGGAGGTATTGTTTATTGTTCAAAATGCTTCCATGTTCCGGAATCGCATAAAAGGTACGTACAAATTAAACCACCTAAAAAGAAAGTATGAATATGATAAATAAAATATATAACGAAGATTGCCAGGAAGGAATTAAGCGTATTCCTGATGCAAGTGTAGACTGTATCTTAACTGACCCACCATATCTGTATTTGAAAGGGCAAAAATTGGAGCGTCCGTTTGATGAACAGTCCTTATTCCTTGAATTTGCACGTGTCTTAAAACCTAATGGATTTGTGGTTTTGTTCGGGAGAGGCACTTCCTTTTATCGTTGGAACACTATTCTTTCCGAATTAGGCTTTTCTTTTAAGGAAGAAGTTATATGGAATAAGTCATATATAACATCCCCTCTATTGCCTCTATTGAGGGTTCATGAGACTATTAGTATACACTGTGTAGGAAAAGGGAAAATAAATAGATGCAAAGTACCTTATATAGAGGCTAAATGTAATGATATAGATTCGATATTAGCGGATATAAAGAGGTTGAGGAATATACTTCATAATCCTAAATCTTTAAAGGAAGTGGAAAATTTTCTTATCAACAATACAGCTTCTTATAAAGAAAACAAAAAGCATGGATATCATGCAACTGCTCAAACTGGGTTCATGGGAGAAGATCGATGCGCTGCTGTATCTAGGGCTATGACAAATGGATGTACAGAGAGATCAATAATAAGGACTGATTTATACAAAAATGAAAAATCCAATAAAAATAACCTTCATGGTGATATGATGATAGGAGACAGAGCGTGTAATGTCATGTCGGCAATAGAAGCCGGCACGAGCGAAAAATCGATAATCAAACAAGCGCGTGACCATTACAGCGCTATTCATCCTACCCAGAAGCCGGTTAGGTTGATTGAACGGCTATTAGCATTAGTCACGCAACCAGGTGATGTCGTATTAGATCCGTTCTCTGGAAGTTGTTCTACTGCTGTGGCTTGTATTAATAACAATCGAAAGTTTATTGGTTTTGAAATTGATAAAGAGTATTACGATGCAGGCATTCATAGGATTAATGAAACTTTGAAAGATTTAAAACTAGTAGTATGATAAATAAAATCAGCGCATTAGCCAGCAAGATTCTATCCAAGATCGGATTAGACGGCATGGCTCACATTATAGTGTGCCAGAACTTGA